>Ga0155777_114_pt1 | contig 93352 bp, 86 predicted proteins | sample RifCSPlowO2_01_FD_107431 | JGI IMG/M metagenome (GOLD analysis project Ga0155777, IMG submission 107431) | Candidatus Harrisonbacteria bacterium RIFCSPLOWO2_01_FULL_44_18
CTTTCTCGGATTTCACCGACTACCGCAAGAGGCCGAGCCCCACTTCGCATTCGAGTTGTTCGCCCAGTTCCAGTTGAGCTTCGGCTTGCCCTTGTTGAGCCACAAATTCGCGACTTTGTCGTCGCCGTGGCGAGAGCCCCCACTGGCATAACTGCTTCCCATCCGTGCCACCGAAGATCGAGCTTTACTTCCCGCTGGAAGCGGGCCTATAAGCTCTCCCTCCTGAACTTAATACGGCGGCAGGCCGAAGTTGGAACTCTGGCCACCCGCGCTAGGAAACAGCAAGTAGTAGCTAAAATCTCACTGCACGCTCATGACGACCATGATCGCCATGATTCTGGCAAGTTTACTGAGAATTCAGGATTTCGGCGGCTTCGGACCGTAATCCGAAGTACAGTAGCCTACTCTCAATTTCATAATATCGAAATACGCTATTGACAAAATAATTGAGGTTGCTATAATGGGGGTAGTTTTACAGTACTAAAGCCCCGGCTTCGGCCGGGGCTTTAGGTTTTATTAGGCAGATTTTCGCTCGATTTCTTCCTTGATATCCTCCAATTTTATGAGTTTGGAAGCGGTGAATTTTAATTCCCAAGCAAGGGTCTTTTTTGAGGCAAAAATTACGGTGCCGACTTCTAAATCTCTTAATTTTTTAATCAAATAATTAAAGTCGCTGTCGCCGCTAAATAAAATTACTTGTTTGATGTGATCCGGATTGTCTTTTCCGTAAAGAAGTTCAGTAAGGATGTCAGCGGTCATTTCAACGTCAAAATTCGCTTTGTGCATTTCTCGGTAATGATGAATCCGATACAGCGGGTGGTCGGGTCCGATTTTTATAATTTTTAAAGTTTTGGCGGTAGTTTGAAAGCCGATGTGATTTAGATATTTCAGAAAACCCATCATTTTTTTATCGTCTTCTTTTACGCCGGTGTAATAGCGGATTTCCAGAACATTCCAATTTTTTTCCAGATATTGTTTAAGCTTAACCCAATCCAAATTCCATCCCATTTTCTTTTGGGTATAAAGCATATTGGCGCCGTCGATATAAACCTTAGCTTTGATCATATGGAGAAGTCTATAATTTTTATATTCTGAATACAAGCGAAGTTGTCATATTTTTGACAATGCTGTATATTTTTGAAGCTAGGAGTTGAAGTATTTATTGCGCGATTAGCTCAGTGGCAGAGCACTTGCATGACACGCAAGGGGCCGCAGGTTCAATCCCTGCATCGCGCACTGGATGCTGGAAGTTCTTTGACAATTGGGAGGAATCGATGTCTGACAGGTTAAGACCAGCGGCATTCCTTGATCGTGACGGAACGGTTGTCAGGAATATCTATCGGCCGTGGCTGGGGAAATACACCGCGCCTTTTTCTATGGATGAGCTGTGGTTCGCGCCTGGTGTTTTGATGGCTATGAGTATTTTGGATGACGCCGGTTATTTGAGAATTTTAATTACCAATCAGCCGGATGTTTCTTATGGGTGGATCACAAGGGAGGAATGGGGCAAGATTCAAAAAGAAGTGATTAGAAATCTGCGGTTAGGCGGCGCTTACTTTTGCCGGCATCGCCGCGGAGATAGTTGTTATTTCAGAAAGCCCAATCCGGGAATGATTTTGGCTGCCGCCAAAAAATGGGGAGTGGATTTGGCCGCCTCATTTATAGTAGGCGACACCGACGCAGACACGGGCGCGGGCAAAGCGGCCGGCTGTCGGACGATTTTGATTGACGCCGATTATAATAAAGCCGTTGAAGCCGATTTCCGAGTTCCCAATATTTTGGAAGCCGCGAAACTGATTCGTGATCTTTAGCCCCTCATTGTTGAGGGGATTTTTATACTTGTTACGGCGGCAGTAATTTTACTCAATCTGTATTAAATCCAGATTTATGACCAGCCGCGCGGGCGGATCGTCAACTGAATAAGTAAAAGTTTGCTTATCGCCTTGTTTCCATTTATAGCCCGGCGGCGCTTCAATGGAAAATTCCAGTCCGCCTTGGACTCCTGATTGTTTTTCAAAAATAAATTGATAATTTAAAGGAGCGTCAACGCCGAGAGGCATGCGATTTGGGTTTTCATATTCCAGCTTGAGTTTTTTATTCGCGCCCGCGGGAACATCAAGCCAGGTAGCGAAAACTGTTTTATCGCGCTGGTTCATCAGCTGGACGTTCAAATCTTCTTTTATTTTGGCTGATTCTTCAAGCGCTTGCAGATCAGGGTCGATTTGATAATTATTTTTCGCGTAATCAATCGGCGGCTTAATAGTTTTGTCGGCGCCGCCGGCGGCGGAGATAAGACGGGAGTCGCGCGGCGTAAGAATTTGAATGAAATTTTTGTTCGTTTTCCGATACCACCAATCTTTTTGATTTTGTCCTTGATGGGCGCGTTCAATTGTCAGTTCATTATTAATTTCACCTTCTATATTTATTTTGCTGGCCAATTTAATTTTTTGCGTCACAAAAGCGTCGCTTTTGGCGCCTCCAATGTTGGCGCTGACCACCGCCAGGTAATCGCCGTAAAAATTATTCGGCAGCTTTACTGTTTCACCGCCCACTTTCAGGCCCTGGAGATAGCTTTCCAGCGCCAAATCCTTGAAATACAGCATTATGTTTTTGTTTTGGAGATGGTTTTTAAAGATCGCCAGAAGATTTTGTTTTTGCTCATCGTTGAGGCCGCCGATTTTTTCAAAAAGGATAGGCGTCAGAACTTTGAGTATCCTTTTGGGCTCGCCGGCTTCCTTATCCTTGCCGGCCTCTACTTCTTTTTGAACCTCCGACAGAAAATTTTTGCCGTCAATAATTAAATTATACTCATCCAATTGAATGGAGCCGACGACATTCAGCAGATCTTCAATTAACTCAACATTGATGGCGATAGCGCCGGCAAATTTTGTTAACCGTTCATCGTAAATTTTGGACGCCTCCAGAAATTCGATTACTTTTCGGGCCGAGATCGGAAAGTCAAAAAACCAATTAGCGTCGCGCGCTCCCCAATTGGCGGTGATTAATTGCAGGGGCCGCGGCGGGATTATTTTAAGATCAAGTTGGCCGTCGGGATCATAAATGTCGTTCACGTTTATGTCCGTTAGACTGCCTTGATTTATTGTCAGATGGGCGTAGCTTCCTATAAATCCTCCGCTTGGCCGCATTTCCGAGGGATTTTGAAACAGAATTAACAGATGCTGATTGCCGGGCAGTTTTAGCCAGCCGATCAGAGATTCCAGAAATTGCCGGCTTTTATAAAGATTAACGCTGGTTGCCAAATAATCTTCGCCCGCCGCGTAGCCGAATTTCGAAGTCTGATTTTTAAGCTCGGCCGTGAGTTTAGAAACCCGGTTTAAATTATTTTTTACGTTCTCCAGCCTATCAATAAAAATTCCGCCTTGCCGGTTGACAATAAGTCCGAAGCCGTTGTTTTTCAGATATTCCAAGCCGCCGCTTAAGTCGATGGCCGCGCCAGTCAAATTGTTTAGATTATTAAAAGCGGTTGGCATGGTTTTGGAAAAGAGCGACGCTAAAAGTATGAGTCCGGGCGGAGTCCCCGATTTTATTTTTTGGATTTCTTTTTGGACGGATTCAAAACCGCTTTTGGCTTTAGCGGGTTCAAAATTCATCAGAAGCGCCGCGGATTTTTTGAAGTTTCCATAAATGTCCGCGATAGAACCGGCCGCTTCTTTTTTAAAACTGAAGATACTGATGGCGTAGAAGGCGCTAATGATGACGAAAGCCGCCAATGACGACTGAAGAATAATTTTGGATTTGCCTTTTGTTATTTTTAATAATATTCGCGGCGCGGGATTGTCGTCAGGGACTTCTTTTTTTTGTAACTTCAAAAAATTTCCTTTATTCGAAGGGGCTTTGATGTCAACTATGAGCGGCTCGTTATTTTTTGATAATTTCATTGAATAGTTTTAGAGTTTGGCGCGCCGTGTTCGGCCAATTAAATTTTTGAACATTCCGCAAGCCGGCTTCCTGAAGTCTTTTTTTGAGAGCGGGGTTATCTAAAATTTTTTTAACGGCTTCCGTTAATTCTTCAACCCGCCAGGGGTCTATTAAAATAGCCGATTGACCCAAGATTTCCGGAAGGGAAGCGCGATCGGCCGCGATTACCGGACAGCCACAGGCCTGAGCTTCAAGCGGCGGGAAGCCGAATCCTTCAAAAAAAGAAGGATAGATAAACACCTCAGCTAAATTATATAGCAAAACTCGATCTTCGCCGGAAACCGGACCAAAAAGCGCGATATCTTTACCGTAAGACGATTTGCCGATTTCGTTGGCGATGTTTTGATAAAGCCAACCCGGCCGGCCGGCCAAAATAAGTTTTAAATCTTTGAAACGCGGATTGCTTTTTAGGGCGTTAAAAGCGCGAATGATAGCCGGGATATTTTTTCTCGGTTCCAATGTGCCTAAATATAAAATAAAAGGCGAATCTAGCTTGTGTTTGCCGCGAAAATCTTTTAGGCGCCGATCATCAGCCGACATTTTTTTAAATTGATCATCAACGCCCGAATAGATGACCGAAATTTTTTCTTCGGGTACGGCCAGCAAGTTTACGAGGTCTGATTTTGTAAATTCGGAAACAGCGATTATTTTTGCCGCTTCCTGGGCTTGCTTTTTGTAATTCTGGAGCCAATGCCAAAATTTTTGTTTTTGGGAAAAGAAATACGGATGGCGCAAAAAAGAAAGATCGTGGAAGGTAATGACGCGGGGCGTTTCCGTCTTGGCCAATATGTTAAAATGCGGGCTAAAAATTAAATCGGCCTCGATAAAACGATCAAGTTTAGGCCAGGAAAGAAAGCGGCTTGAAACTTCAAAAATTTTATTCGGAATTTTCCAATCGATAATTTTTAGAGATTGGTAATTGGTAATTGGTAATTGGTAATTTAACGGTTGCTTACGTAGGCCGCTGTAAAACAAAAAATAGCGATTAGCCGAATCAACGGCCAAAAGCGTTTTTAATAAATTACGGGCGTATTCTTCAATCCCAGAAAGACCCCCGCGCGTTAATACCCGCGCGTCAAAGATTATTTTCATACAATCAATTTTTACTGTATGCTATATTTAGCGATTTGACAAAATAAGTCAGAGACTTTTCAAGGAGAAAAAAGATGGTCGTTGACGGACGGGCGATAGCGCGAAAGATAATCAAAAGACTGCGCGCTCAAAAAACTCCGGCTAAAACTTTGGTGGCTTTGATAGTTGACGGCGCCAGTTCGGCGGAGAAGTTTCTTGTTCAAAAGGAAAAAATCGCGAAAAAGCTCGGAGTGAATTTCAAAATCTGCCGATTTTCCGCTTTGACGGCAACCACAGAATCAATTTTGAAATCACTGCGGGATTATTGCGGATCGGAAAATGTCGGCGGCGTGATCATCGAACGGCCATTGCCCGTTTTCATTGACGTCAGAATGCTATTGAAAGAAATTACGCCCGCCAAAAATGTGGAAGCAGTTAATGAATTGGCGTTGCTCGTTGAGCCGGCGACCAAAACTTTTTTTACCATTTTGAGCGAAATTAAACGCGATCTTGCCGGGCAAAATATCGCGGCGATTGGGAGAAGCGAAACCGTCGCCCTTCCCATCGGCAGATTTTTGAATAAAGAGAGAGAAAGATTGAAGTACCAATCCTTTACAATTATTCCGGCCAGGGAACTTTATAAACGCGCCTGGACAGAATGCTTGAAAAGCGCGGATATCGTTGTCGCGGCCGCCCGCATCCCCAATTTGATTACCGAAGAAAAAATAAAAGAAGGAGTGGTAGTCATCGACTTCGGTAAAAATGTTGATTTTGAAAACTGTAAAAATAGGGCATCTTTCATCACTCCGCCTCACGGAGGCGTTGGCCCGATTCTCGTAGCGCACGTATTTTCTAACTTCTACGCTCTGAATGGATCAACCCCTTTTTCTCTAATTTGTTAGCGCCCCGATTAATCGCCGGGGCGTTTTATAATTTCTGCCAGAATAACAGCCCATTAGTATTTTATTGATCCCGTACTTCTATTTCACAATCGGAATATAGAAGTATTAACTTGAACGGTTATACGCCCCCTTGTAGCCAGTTTATTTTTATAGTAGGATATATCTATTGTTATATTGTATGGTTTGACGCGGCTCACCATAAAATGGCACGAATGGTAATCATCATGCGAAAAATCTTATGATTGATTCTGAAACTAACAAAAAAATAAAGCCGGGCGCCGTGGTGCGTGTTTGGGAGAAAATACTCGCCGAGGGCGGGTCTTCGCCCGACGCCTCGTCAAAGGCAAGCGCGTCTCGGGAGCGCGCTTCTAGTGGAAAAGAAAGCGATAAATTCCGCTTTAGCAAGTTTGAAGGCCTTGTTTTGGCAAGAAAGCACGGCAATGAGTCCGGAGCCAGTTTTATTGTTCGCGCCACCGTTGCCGGCGTGGGCGTTGAAAAAGTTTATCCTATTCATTCGCCAATGATTGAAAAAGCGGAAATTATCAGTTCGCCTAAAAAAGTGCGCCGCGCCAAACTTTATTACGTTCGCGGACTTTCTAAAAAAGAAACACGCCAGAAATTGGGATAATGATTGAAAAACGGGATATTTTTAAATCCTGCCCAGGTGGAGGAATCGGCAGACTCACTACTTTGAGGTGGTAGCGCCGTAAGGCATGCGGGTTCGAATCCCGCCCTGGGCACTTGACAAATTCTGTGGATATGCTATAACAGGGTTATACTTGAGTTGGGCGAGCTTATCGTGAGCTCGCTTGATAGCTCAAGGAATCAGTTCTTTGGCAAGGTTTTTGAGTAGGAGGCGCTATGAGTGCTCTCACGATCGTTCTGGCGGCCAGCATTGTCATCATGGTTTTCGCGGCGGCCCTGATCTACAAGAGCAGGAAGTCCGGGAATCGCAGCGGCCTCGCGTCGGCGGATCAGCCCGCGCGTCCTCGCCCGAAGGTTCGGTTCGGCCAGTTCGAGACCGACCAACGGGTGGCCGTGCGTGGCATCGATCTCTTCGGGCGAGTCGAAGATCGCATGATCGGCATGGGCAGGATCGTCGGCTTTGCCAATGGTGGCCGGGCGGTTCTTCAGATGGACAACCATCGGCCCGGCGTGTTCGTACGGCGAGTCATGCGCCGCCTCCGTTCGCTTGAGGTGCCTCGCTAGTATCTCGGTTCGACGGTAGAAGATCGTGGTTTCCGCTACGGTCGCAGTAACTTCCGTAGCGGACTCCTCGGCCTTCTGAAAAGGCCGACCACCACTCTCTCGGTTCGTCAGCGGACGGCCGCCCAAGGTAACCCCTTGAGGCGGCCATTTTTTTTTGATAAAATCATATTACCGATATGTATGAATGTTGCACTGAAGCGATAGTTTTAGATAAAGAAGATTTAGGCGAGGCGGACGCCCGAGTTTTTTTATTTACAAAATCGTTAGGTAAAGTTGTGGCGAAAGTTAAAAGCGCGAAAAAAATAACTTCAAAACTATCTTCGCATTTGGAACCGCTGAATTTAATAACCGTCCGGCTGGTGGAAAAGAACGGTTTTCAAGTGGTAGATGTTTTATCGAATCGGAAACTCCCGCAATCAGAGCTTCATATTTTAAATATGGTTAATCAGCTAAGCGCCGAGAATCAGCAAGATCTTGAACTTTGGTCGGTTTTGACCGGCAGCATTGATTTAAGGCCGGTTGATTTTCAGAAACAAATTTTGAGCGCCTTGGGCTTTGATCCGAAATTCGCGAGTTGTCAAAATTGCGACAGACCCAGACCAGATTATTTTTCTTTGCTTGATACGAGTTACTTATGCCAAATTTGCGCGTTAAAATCAGGGGTTAGACAAAATTGTTTTAAATTAAATTAGTTATGCTAACGAAACTTTATTGGATTTTAGCAATTGTTTTAATTTTGCTTATCGGTTTAGCCGGATTTTTTTGGTTTCAATCCCGTTCAAATCAAGGCTTGGATTTGCAAATTAACGCTCCCGACGAAGTTTTAATTGGAGTGCCTTTTGATTTGGAAATCAACGTAACCAACGATTCCGGCGGCATTTTAAAAGACAGCAAACTTTCATTGGCCATTCCCGAAGATGTCGTGTTTGTGGGAAGCGCCGTCGGTAAAACCGTGGAATATAAAACATTGGGCAATTTGGGCGTCGGCAATTTGACCAAAGAAAGTTTTAAACTGATGGCGTTGGGCGAGGAGAATAGCTTGAGGCAAATCGAAGCCACCCTTAGTTATTTGCCGACTTCTTTGGGATCGCGATTTGAAATCGTAAAAAAAATTGATTTGGAAGCGGGCCAATTCGGCTTAGTTGTTGATTTAACGGCGCCGGAAAAAGTTTTCAGCGGCGAAGATTTTGAGATCGCCGCTTCTTATAAAAATGTTTCCGGCATTGATCTTTCGGGCCTTATCCTTAAAATGGAATATCCGCCGACGTTTAATTTTATAGAATCTTCCTTGGAGCCGGACGCCGGGAACAATGTTTGGAATTTGGGAGATTTGCGGCGAGGTTCGGAAATGGAATTTAAAATAAAAGGAAACCTTATCGGCCCGGACGATTCATTTTTTGATTTAAGAGCCAGCCTAGAGGCCAATTTTTTGGGTAAAACCTATGTCATCAGCGGTAAATCGGCCAACGTCTCTATTTCGCCGTCGCCGCTCTCTTTGCGAATTTTCCTAAACGAGGATCCTGATTATGTTGCCGGGCCGGGCGATGTTTTAAATTATTCTCTGGCCTACGCCAACAACACCGACGTCGCGCTGCGGGACGTTGTTATTGAAGCGAAATTAATCGGTGAAATGTTTGACCTAAAAACTTTAAATACTAACGGAATTACCCGTTCCGGTGAAAACGCGCTGGTTTGGAACGCGTCAAATTTGCCCGAGCTGGCAGTTTTACCGGTCGGCGCTTCCGGGACAGTGAATTTTCAGACAAAAGTCGCGAACAGCTACCCCATAAAAAGATTGAGCGATAAAAATTTTGTTCTAAAAGCGGAAGCTCAAATTGAGTCGCCGACTGTGCCGTATTTTGTGGGAGCGCGGAAAACAGTCGGTCTGGCAAAGCTGGAAACTAAAGTTGCCGGGCAAATAAAAGTTGATACCAAAGTGTATTTTCGAGACGCGGCTTCAGGAATTTTGAATAAAGGGCCGATGCCTCTTAAAGCGGGGCAACCGACTCAATTTACCGCGCATTGGTTTATTACTAATTTTGGAACAGACGTCAGCGGCGTGGAAGTCAGAGCATTTTTGGAAGGAAATGTTAGAATGATAGCAGATAAAACAAAGAGCAATAGCGGCGCTCTTCCGGTTTATAACGAAAGAACGCAGGAAGTGGTTTGGCTGATAGATCGGATTCCGGCTACTAAAGGAGTAATCGGCGACCCCCTTGAGGCGATTTTTCAAATTGAGGCAATGCCTTCCGCTAATTTGGCCGGGACTTATATGCCGCTTATAAAAAATAGCTCAATAACCGCCACGGACGATTTTACCGGATTAAAATTAAGCGGTTCGGATTTAGCCGCGACCACCGCGCTGCCGGACGATCCGACAGTCGGTCCGCAAGGCGGCATCGTTAAGAATTAGGATTTTCCGTCAGAGGCGGATTCGCCTTCGGCGGAGGAATACAGAATTTAGGATTTAGGTATAGGATTGGATAAATTCTACTTCCCTAAATTCTAAATTCTATATCCTATATTCTATTTTCAAAATCAACTATGGATTTAATGGAAAAAATAGTTAATTTGTGCAAGCGTCGGGGTTTTATTTTTCCCGGCTCGGAAATTTACGGCGGTCTTGCCAACTCTTGGGATTACGGCCCACTTGGAGTTGAATTAAAAAATAATATCAAAAATGAATGGTGGAAAAGATTTGTGCGTCAGCGGACCGATATTGTCGGCATTGACGCCGCTTTAATGATGAATCCGAAAGTATGGGAAGCAAGCGGCCATCTCAAAGAATTTTCTGATCCGTTGGTGGAGTGCAAGAGTTGCCATAAGAGATTTAGGGTTGATGAATATGGAGACGAAGGAATGAAGGCGAAAAAAGAAAACCTTCCTGGTTTTTCTAACAAATCTCACCTTCTTAGTGTTAGAAGCAAAAATGATATTGCTTGTAAAAATTGTGGTTTAAAAGGAACACTTACTGATTTTCGTATGTTTAATTTAATGTTTAAAACTTTCCTCGGTCCTTCGGAAGACAGCGCCAGCGTCGTATATCTGCGTCCGGAAACGGCGCAGGCGATGTTTGTGGATTTTAAGCAGGTTTTGGAAACTGTCCGCAAGCGCGTGCCTTTCGGCATAGCTCAAGTCGGCAAAGCGTTTCGCAATGAGATAACGCCCGGCAATTTTATTTTCCGTACGCGGGAATTTGAGCAAATGGAAATAGAATATTTTATCCGTCCGCCAGCCGGCGAAGAGTGGAAAAAGTATTTTGATATGTGGCTGGAAGAGATGAAAAATTGGTTAGTAAATTTAGGTGTTGATTTGAAGAAAATCCATTTTCGGGAAATCCCCGAGGAAGAACGAGCCCATTATTCAAAGCGCACCGTGGACATTGACTATGAATTTCCGTTTGGCCAAAGCGAACTTTATGGTTTGGCGTATCGCGGCGATTTTGATTTGAAGAATCATATGGAAAAAAGCGGTCAGGATTTGCGATATACCGACCCGGATACCGGCGAAAAATTTGTGCCGCATGTTATTGAGCCGACTTGGGGAGTAGATAGATCAGTTTTAGTCGCGATGCTTGAGGCGTATCGCGAAGAGATAGTCGCGGACTCACGCGGACTGGACGCAGACTCGCGCGGAAAGAGAAGTAATGAGGAAGAAACGCGGGTAGTTATGAAGTTTCCGAAATGGCTCGCGCCGATAAAAGTCGCGATACTTCCGTTGTCCAAAAAGGAAGAGTTAATAAAAATCGCCAAGCCGCTATACGAACAGTTGGCTAAAAAATTCGTTTGCGAATATGACGAAACGCAGAGTATCGGCAGACGTTATCGCCGCCAAGACGAAATCGGCACGCCCTATTGCGTTACCGTTGATTTTGAAACAATAAATGATAAAGCGGTAACTATTCGCGATCGCGATACCATGAAACAGGAAAGAGTCGAGATTTCCGCTCTATCTAAAGTCTTAGAACAATCTATTGGTTTCGGGAATCAATAGATTAGAATCCAAAATGGCAAATTTTAAAAAAACAATTCTCAAAAATGGGCTTAGGATAGTTTTGGCGCCCCAGGCCGACAGTTTAACGGTTACGGTTTTAGTTTTGGTTGCCACCGGTTCAAAGTATGAAACCAAAGAGATCAACGGCATTTCTCATTTTTTAGAGCACCTTTGTTTTAAGGGCACGAAAAAGCGGCCAACGGCATTGGCCATCACTTCCGAACTTGACGGCATTGGCTCCGAGTACAACGCTTTTACCGGCGAAGAATACACCGGTTATCACGCCAAAGTTGAAGCTCGGCATACCGATAAAATTCTGGACATCATTTCGGATCTTTACGTGAATCCGATTTTTGATCCGGCGGAAATTGAAAAAGAAAAAGGCGTTATCATTGAAGAACTTAATATGTATGAAGACCTGCCGATGCGCAAAGTTCAGGAAGTTTTTACAGAATTGCTTTACGGCGATCAGCCAGCCGGCTGGCCAATCGGCGGCCGCAAAGAAATTATTCAAAAGATCGCCCACGACGACATTATCAAATATCGTTCTCGGCACTATGTCGCTAATTCGACAGCCGTGATAGTCAGCGGCGGCTTTTCCGCCAAAGGCGGAGAAAAATTGCTGGTTTCAAAAATCGAAAAATCTTTTAAAAACGTACTTATAGGAAAAAAGGGAACTAAAATAAAAACTCAAATTAACCAAACTAGGCCGGCTGTTTCAATTCAGTATAAGGAATCGGATCAAGCTCATTTAGTTTTGGGTTGCCACGCGTATGATATTTTTGATAGGCGCCGTCATGCCTTGATGCTTTTGGCGGATATTTTAGGCGGCGGGATGAGTTCTCGTTTGTTTCAAAGAGTCAGAGAACAAATGGGCGCGGCTTATTATGTAAAAGCCGATCCGGAATTGCATACCGATCACGGGTATTTCGCGGTTTCCGCCGGAGTGGATAATCAAAAATTATTGCCGGTTATTAAAGCAATTTTGGAGGAACTGGCAAAGATCGGCCAAGGTTTAATTTCTGATAAAGAATTAAAACGAGCCAAAGACCATTTAAGCGGGGGATTGATAATCGGTTTGGAGACATCGGACGCGCTGGCGATGTTTTATGGCGGTCAGGAGATTTTTAAACGTGAGTTGATGACTCCGCGGGAATTGTTGAAAAAGATTGATTCCGTCGCGAAAAAAGAAGTAGTGGCCGCAGCCAAAGACATTTTCCAAAACTCAAAATTGAATTTGGCGCTTATCGGCCCTCACAAGAATTCTAAAGACATTGAAAAAATTTTGAGATTTTAAGCCGTGAAATTCAATTTGACTTATTTGTCGTGGTAAGCTATTCTTTATCGTAACAATTGTCGCCTTTTCGCGGTTCTCTTAAGTAGAGGACGGTATAAAATAAAAATGGATTTTAAAAATTTCGACATTACTTGGGGAGGCCTTTGGCGGGTCTTTTTTATGGTTCTTTTGGTTTGGGCTTTGTTTATGGCTCGCGACGTTGTCATAGTTTTATTGCTGGCCATAGTTATTTCTTCCGCCCTTGATCCAATCGTGACATTTTTGCAAAAAAAGAAGATCCCGAGAATTTTGGGAGCGCTGGCGATTTTTATTTTAGTAATTTTCATTCTGGCGTTAATTTTCTACACCATCATTCCAATCGCCCTTTTTGAATTCAATAATTTATTGGGCAGTCTTAGCCAAAGAACGGATTCGGTTTTTGAATTCGTTAAAGCCCCCGAGATTTTAGCTACTATCAATACCAGCCTGGAGAGATTGACCGATATCTTGCTAAGCGGCAGCGCTTCCGTCGTTGATATCGCCAGTAAATTTTTGGGAGGATTGGTTTTGCTGATTTCTGTTTTTGTTCTTTCTTTTTATCTTACGGTTGACAAAGACGGCGTAGAAAGATTTCTCATCGCGGTTTTGCCAACGGCCTCCGAGTCCAAATTTTTGGATATTTACGCGCAAACTAAAAAGAAAATCGGCGATTGGCTGAAGGGGCAAATATTTTTGAGTCTAACTATGGGCGTCGTGGTATTCGCGGGCTTGAAATTGCTGGGCGTAAAGTACAGTTTAGTTTTGGCTATCTTGGCCGGCGTTTTAGAACTTATTCCGTACGTCGGCCCTATTTTTAGCGGCACGGTCGCGGTTTTGATCGGTTTGACCGATTCATTTGCTTTAGGTCTTTATGTTCTTTTATTATTCATTGTTATTCAGCAACTTGAAGGCCATGTTTTAGTGCCGGCGGTTACCCGTTTCACCACCAACCTTAATCCCGTCGTGGTGTTGGTTAGTTTGATGATCGGCGCGAAAATTTTCGGTTTTGTCGGAGTTATTTTAGCCGTGCCATTGGCAGTAATGGCGCAGGAATTTATTGAGGAGTTGTCTCAGTCAAAGCAGCGCCGCCGAGACTCAAAACTCATTAGATGAAAAAGTTTTATATTACCACTTCCATTGTTTATGTAAACGCGCCTCCGCATGTCGGTTTCGCGTTAGAATCCATTCAGGCGGATGTGTTAGCTCGGTATCATCGCCAAAAAGGCGATGAGGTTTTTTTTCTGACCGGCGCGGACGAGCATGGCGCTAAAATTGCGAGAGCCGCCGAGGCAGTCGGTAAAGATTTTCAGTTATTTGTTGACGAAATTGCCGCGAAAGTTAAAAAACTTAAAGACGTCCTGAATTTATCCTGGGACGATTTTATAAGGACCACTGATAAAAAACGCCATTGGCCCGGCGCTCAAAAATTATGGCGCGACATGGCCGCGGCCGGAGATCTTTATCGTAGAAAATATCGCGGCCTATATTGCGTTGGACACGAGGCGTTTGTTACCGAAAAAGATTTAATTGACGGCAAATGCCGAGATCATCAGAAGGAGCCGGAAGTTATTGAAGAGGAAAACTGGTTTTTTCGGTTATCAAAATATCAAAAGAAAATAGAATCAAGCATCAAGAAAAATAAATTAAGAATAATTCCGGAAGGGCGAAGAACGGAGGTTTTGTCTTTCATTAAAGAAGGCTTGGAGGATGTCAGCTTTTCTCGGCCGCGAAAAGATTTGTCTTGGGGTATCTCCGTGCCGGATGACGAAACTAGCACGATGTATGTTTGGTGCGACGCTTTGGCGAATTATATTTCCGCCATCGGCTATGGCCAACAAAAAAGTTCTCCGCCGAAGGCGGATCCGCCTCAGGCGGAAAAGTTCACGAAATGGTGGCCTGCCGACATTCATTTAATTGGAAAAGATATTTTAAGATTTCACGCTTTGCTTTGGCCGGCGATGCTTCTTTCGGCAAAATTGCCGCTTCCTAAAAATATCTTTGTTCATGGGCATTTAACCGTTGATGGGCAAAAAATGTCCAAGAGCGTCGGCAATGTAGTAGATCCATTTGAATTAGTCGCGAAGTATGGCATTGATCCGGCGCGCTATTATCTTTTGCGTGAGATTCCCAGCGGAGAAGACGGCGATTTTAGCTATAAAAAGCTTAAAGAAAGATACAACGGCGATTTAGCTAATGGCCTTGGGAATTTTGCCGCGCGCGTTTTAACTTTGGCGGAGAAATTGGGGGAGATAAAAGTTGATTTAAAAAGCGATGTTGATAAAGCAGTGGCTAAAAAAATCAAGGCGGTTCAAAAGAAAGTTGATGAAAAAATCACCGAATTCAAACTGCACGAGGCTTTAGCGGAAATTTGGGATTTGATCGCTTTTGGGGATAAATATGTTAATGAGAAAAAACCGTGGAACGCGTCGCTTAGCGTGAATGAAAAAGCGCGAACCATTTTTAATTTAATCGCGATCTTGGATAATGTGGCGGCAATGCTATCGCCGTTTTTGCCGGAAACTTCTAAAAAAATTACCGAGAGCATTCATTGGTTATCAAAAAATACTTTGAAAATTAAAAAATCCGCGATGCTTTTTCCGCGGATTTAATCTATTGCTTCCGGGAAGCAATAGATGGAATCATTCTTCGCCGTTTTTAATAATTTCAATCAATTCCTCCAGCGAATCAATGATAAAGTCCGGATTGGCGGACATGATGTGCTGTTTTGAATTATATCCCCACGTGCAGCCGACGGTTACAATGCCTACTTTTTTAGCCGCCAGCATTCCATCAAAGGTGTCATCGGCATAAAAAGAATTTCCAGCCTCAACTTTGAAAAATTCCAATGTTTCTCTTAGGGCGTTTTCTTTCGGCCAGGCTCCGCCGCGCACGCGGTCAATCAAAGGCAGTAATTTTAATTCAGTTAATCTGCTATTAAGAATCGCGGGCACTTCAGCGCTTACTATCGCGGTCAGTATTCGAAGATTTTTGCATTCTAATAACACTTTTTCCGCCGCATCATTTAGAACTGCCCCCTGCCAATGTTGCAGGAAAAATCGTTTTCTGATTTCATTTAACTTATCATGCGTGATTTCGGGCGGGATGCCGTATTTTCTGTAAAATTCAATGAAATTAGCGCTGATCTCGTCTCTGTAAGTTTCTTCCGGAGGCGGCGGTAAACTAAACCTTCTAAAAATTTCAACTGCCGAGTTGTAGCTTAGAGTAAAGCTATCAAACAGCGTCCCGTCCCAATCAAACATCGCCAATCGCAAGTCAGTTAGTCGCGGATGAGTCACCGGTTTTTCTCCTCGCAGTTTTTGAGTTAGTTCTCAAAGAGCTTTAACACATTATCAGTTAATGACTTAAGCGTCAATTTGCTATATTCTAAAATCTTATGATACTTATTGATTCTCATACCCATATCCAATTTCCGGTTTATGATAATGATCGGGAGGCGGTTATTGAACGCGCGAGAAACGCGGGGGTTTACCCCCACACCAAACGAGCATTGGCGTTAGAAGAAAATGATGCTCGTTATGGTGTGGGGGTAAAAATGATTTGCGTCGGCACTCAAGCATCAACTTCTGAATCGGCAATTAAGCTCGCGGAAAAATATCCAGAGGATGTTTGGGCGACAATCGGCTACCATCCCAATCATGTTGTGCCAGCGCAACATGCGCAGACTTTGCGGACTGGACGCAGACTTGCGCAGACAAATTGGTATCATGATCAGAAGGAGCAGAAATCGGCAAATCCGCCGCGATTTAATATTGAAGAACTGCGCAGGCTTGCTCAGCATCCGAAAGTCGTGGCGATCGGGGAGTGCGGTTTGGATTACTACCGACTAGCCGCTAGCGATTTGCCACTAGCCACTAGGGTTAAAGAAAAACAGAAAGAAATTTTTTTGCAGCAAGTCGAACTTGCGCAGGAATTAAATAAAGCATTGATGATCCATTGCCGGCCATCCAAAGGCACCAACGACGCCTACGAAGATTTGCTGAAGATTTTACAGGAGATTAAATTTTCTCAGAATGTAATTATTCATTTTTATGTTGGTTCTGTTGAAATGGCACGAAAATTTTTAGATGCCGGATTTTACCCCCACACCAAACGAGCATTATCGGGGGGCGTCAATGGCGCGAATGCTCGTTATGGTGCGGGGGTTTATTTTACCTTCGGTGGCGTGATTACATTTTCACGCGACTATGACGAAATTATAAAATACATTCCTCTGGATCGAATTCTTCTGGAAACCGACGCGCCCTATGTCGCGCCGGAACCGTATCGCGGCCGCCGCAACGAACCGGCATACATCGTGGAAACCGCTAAAAAACTAGCGGAAGTTAAAAATGTAAGCTTTGAAAAAGTGGCTGAAATAACTACCAAAACTGCTGGACAGATTTTTAAGTTGCCATTATAATCATAATTGGCTTTTTGAGAGGAGAATATGCGAAAGTACGCCGCATTGTTGATGATGGTATCAGCGTTGGGGTTTGGTATTTTGGCATTGTTATCTTTGGCTGGCATCGCGTTATGCGTCACTAAAGGATTGCCAAGAGAGAGTTTATGGTTCGCGTTGGCTGCATATTTCCCGATATCCGTAGGCGGATTCTTTGTCGTTTTGTTTTTTATATTTATCCTGGCTATGGAAAGCAATGATAATGTTCTTTTCGGCGCGGCGATTTTTTTAGGCTCTGTTTTTAGCATGTGCGTGACAGTAATTGCTACTGTCTCTGGCGTCCCGATGTTATTATTACCTGCCGCTATTGGATGGGGATACGCCGTTGTAACTGTAATAACAGTCATGATACGGCGAAAACATAAAACAAAAGGGAATTAAGCGACGCGCTGCGCTTCATTAAAAGAGAATTAAAAGAAGCCAAGGGCCGATAAAAATCGGCCTTTTGTTTTACCTTTCAATAATGTAAATTATTGAAAGGTAAAACATTTTTAAAAGATCGTTGAAAAAAAGCTTGAGATTAATTACTGCGCAACAAATAACACAACAAACAACATCCTTACAAACTTGAGAATGTAAGGATGTTGTGTGGTAAGTGCGGTAAGCTCTGAATTACGAAACTCAGTTTTCCGTCATTGCGAGGAGGCTTTGCGACGCGGCAATCATACGTTGCTATCTGTATAAATGAATAAATAATAAAGTAAGATTGCTTCGCGAATCCTCGCAATGACGATAGTTTGATAGTTTCGTAATTCAGAGCGGTAAGCGTGTTGTGCCAAAAAATTTGCTTGACAAATTTTATAGGTTTGCTATTATATGGGAAGTTCGTTGATTGCTTTTCGAGGGCCATTTTCAGAAGGAGGAGCGATGGAAGCGATGAGTAAGAACCATTGCTGTCTTTGTCATAGTAATCCCGCCGAGGGTTTTTGCGTCTGTGATTGCAAGGAGCTGGCGAAGAACGCGCAGGCTGCGCCGGTTGCTTCGCCTGCGAATGCCGTTGCGGTTATGCCCGATTTTCGGTTCAGCGTTCTTGAGCAAGCGCTTTTCCCGGTAATTGGTCTTTGGAATATTTTGGTGGGTTTAGTGAGAGGGATTTCCATAGCCTTGGGGTGTGCGGTAGTTTTGGGTTTGTGTACTTGGGTAATGCCAACTGCCGCGCGTAAGGGTTGTGTCGTTGACCACGCTAGTGCCAGCACGGACTGGAGTGCCATTTTTTTGGTTGGTTTATTGTTTTATCCGCTCTTTATTGTACTGGTTGTGTTCTTGGTTTTGTCTATTGGCGCGGCAATCGTGAGCGGTGATTGGGCTGGTTCAACGAAATGGGAGCAAAGCTACGACTATCTATTTAGCTACATTCAGCCCTTTTTAATTCCTCTTGCCGTTACCAACGCCTTGAGTCTCCTCTACGAAATCGGCCGCACTAAGAGGAAGTTCGCTCAAGCGCCGATCAAGGTCTAAAGCGCCTAAAGCAAATACACCCCGATGAGATGTCGGGGTTTTTGATTTCTTGATTTCGGGAATCGATAGATACTTCTATCGATTCCCGAAATCGCCAAGTTAATTCAAATCCAAAAAGCCGATTCCCGAAATCACGCCGAACTATTGATTTCGGGAATCATAAAAGCCTATAATTTCTATATGCTGAAGTATAATTTTCGTAAAATAGAAAAAAAGTGGCAAGCCGTCTGGAAGCGCAATAAGTATAAGGTCTGGCGCGCCGCGGATTTTTCTAAAAATCAAAACCCAAAAGCTAAAAGCTATGTATTGGATATGTTTCCCTATCCCTCCGGCGAAGGACTGCATGTCGGCCATGTTGAGGGTTATACCGCTTCGGATATCTACGCGCGTTTTTTAAGAATGAACGGCCGTAATGTTTTGCATCCGATGGGATGGGACGCCTTTGGTTTACCTGCGGAAAATTACGCGATTAAGACAAAAACTCATCCCAGCTTGGTGGTAAAAAAGAATGTAAGGCGATTTAAAGCCCAATTAGACAGCTTGGGATTCAGCTACGATTGGCAAAGAGAAATTAATACCACCGACCCCGGATATTATAAATGGACGCAGTGGATTTTTCTGCAGATGTTCAAAAACGGCCTTGCTTATGAAGCAGAGATGCCGGTTAATTGGTGTCCCTCTTGTAAAACCGTATTAGCCAATGAAGAGGTGATTGACGGCCATTGCGAACGTTGTGACAGCCTCGCAGAAAGAAAAAGTTTGAAACAATGGATTTTAAAAATTACCGATTACGCCGAGCGTCTGCTGAAGGATCTAGACGGGTTGGATTGGCCGGAGCGAGTAAAAGAAATGCAAAGAAATTGGATTGGCCGGTCAGAGGGGGTGATCATTAAGTTTCAAGTTTCAAGTTTAAAGTTTCCAATCGAAGTTTTTACGACTCGGCCGGATACTTTGGCCGGCGCCACTTATCTGGTTTTAGCGCCGGAACATCCGCTTATCAAAGACTTACAGCGCAAAATTAGGAATCCTAACGAGGTGACGCGTTATGTTGAGCAGGCGAGCCATAAATCAGAGCGCGAGCGACTGGCGGAAGTAAAAGAGAAAACCGGAGTCGAGCTTAAGGGCATTAAAGCCGTTAATCCTTTGACCAACGAACAAATTCCGATTTGGGTCGCTGATTATGTTTTGGTCCATTATGGCACGGGCGCGATTATGGCAGTGCCGGCCCATGATCAAAGAGACTTTGAATTTGCTCAGAAATTTGAGTTGCCGATAAAGATTGTTATTTGCCCGAATTATCCGGAACCCGTTTGCCCGATTTTAGAAAAAGCTTATGAAGGCGATGGATATTTGGTTGGTTCGGGCGAATTTGACGGCCTGCCTAATAACGAAGCTAAAAAAACGATTCTTGAATCGTTGATAAAAAAAGACTTGGCGAAAAAGACTGTTAATTACAAATTGCGGGATTGGGTTTTTTCCCGTCAGCGTTATTGGGGCGAGCCGATACCTTTGGTTTTTTGTAAAAATTGTAAAAAACAAGTGGAGAATTTTAAATCTCAAAACCAAAATTATTCTTTTGATAAATTTAGTTTGGGAGAATTGTTAAATCCCGGTTGGACGGTCATTCCTGATTCAGAATTACCGGTCAAGTTGCCCAATGTTAAAAATTATCAGCCAACCGGCAAGGCCGAGTCGCCTTTGGCTGGCATTGAAAAATGGACCAAGACGAGTTGTCCCAGATGCGGCGGGTTAGCTACGCGAGAAACTAATACTATGCCGCAATGGGCGGGGTCTAATTGGTATTATTTGCGATATTTAGATCCCAAGAATAAAGAAGAATTAGTTGATCACGACAAAGAAAAATACTGGATGGGAGTGGACTTATACATCGGTGGCGTAGAGCACGCGGTGTTGCATTTGTTGTACGCCCGCTTTTGGCATAAGTTTTTGTATGATATCGGCATAGTTTCCACCAAAGAACCTTTTGGCAAATTAATTAATCAAGGTTTAATTTTGGGGCCGGATGGCCAGAAAATGTCAAAATCGCGCGGCAATGTGGCAAATCCCGACGAAATAGTTTCTAAATTTGGCGCGGATTCTTTGCGGCTTTATGAAATGTTTATGGGGCCGTTGGAGGAGGCAAAACCGTGGGATTCCCGCGGGATCGTGGGAATGCACCGTTTTTTACAAAGAACGTGGAAGTTATTCACGAAACCGGGAATTGAAAAAAATCCGCGTAAATCTGCTTCTACCGACGCAGAATCCGCGTCAATCCGCGTAGCGAAGCTGTTACACAAAACTATCAAGAAAGTTACCGAAGATGTCAAAAATTTCCGGTTTAATACCGCTATCAGCGCGCTGATGATTTTAGTTAACGAAATGGAAAAGAATCCTCAATTACTAATTACTAATTACCAATTACTAATAAAATTGTTGTTTCCTTTCGCGCCGCATTTAGCTCAAGAACTTTGGCAAAAACTAGGAAATAAGAGTTTATTGGATTACGAGCCTTGGCCGGTCTGGGATGAAAAATTAATCCAAGAAGAAGAGTTTGAGTTAATTATTCAAATCAACGGCAAAATGCGGGGTAAAATTATGACTCAAAAGGGAATTGTCGAAGAAGACGCGAAAAAACTTGCATTCAGCCAAAATGTTATTAAGAAATGGATCGGCGGCAAAAAAATCAAAAAAACTATTTTCGTGAAAGATAGGTTGATAAATTTTATTGTTTGAAGATAAGATGAGAGCATGTGCGGAATTGCCGGTTATATAGGCAAAAAAGAGGGGTTGCCGATTGTATTCGGGACTTTGCGGAAATTAGAGTACAGGGGCTACGACTCGGCAGGCGTAGCTTATTTTGTTAAAAGACGAAAGTCTGGGGTCAAGGGCGTGAAGGTTGTAAAGACTGTTGGGAAATTAGATAATTTAGAGCAAGCTATTTTTGATAAAAAGTCTTCATTGGCCGCGGCCGCTATCGGACATACGAGATGGGCTACCCATGGGCCTCCCAATGAAATTAACGCTCATCCCCACTGGGACTGCAAAAAAGAAATTTTTCTCGTTCATAACGGCATCATTGAAAATTATAAAGAATTAAAAGAAGAATTATTAAAAGCGGGGCATCATTTCCGTTCACAAACCGATACTGAAGTGGCAGTTCATTTGATTGAAGAATATGGTTTTGAGAAAGCTCTTAAGAAAATAGTTGGAGCTTATGCGTTTGCCATAATTTATAGAAAAGAACCAAACAAGATTTATTTTGCTCGCCTGGGAAGTCCATTGGTAGTGGGAGTGGGACAGGAAGAGTATTATTTAGCTTCAGATCCAACGGCATTAGCTGGCTTAGTAAAGCGAGTTATCTATTTAAAGGATGGGCAAAGAGGGGTTTTGAGTCTCGGCGGATTTAAAATCGGTCCGACTAGACCAAAAGTCGAGCCGCTCGATATTGATCCGGAACAGGCCAGAAAAGGCGACTTTCCGCATTTTATGCTCAAGGAAATTTTCGAGGGTCCGGAGGTGGTTAGATCGGCTTTGCGCGGCAGGCTTTTCCCCGAAAGGAATTTAGTGAAACTCGGCGGCCTAGAAAGCGCGGCGGATAAATTAAAAAAGATTAGACGGTTGGAAATTATTTCATGCGGCACCTCTTATTATTCGGGCCTAGCCGGCGAACTGCTGTTTGAAGAGCTGTCTGAATTGCCGGCTGAAATACACCTTGCTTCCGAGTATCGATATCGGAAAGATCCAACCCAAAAGAGAGCCGCCTGTGTATTTATTTCGCAATCCGGCGAAACCGCCGACACTTTAGCGGCCCTAAAAAAAGCCGGCAGTCGCGGATATTTAACATTGGGGGTAGTAAATGCCGTCGGCTCAAGCATTGCTCGCGCTACCGAGGCCGGCGTGTACAATCATGCCGGACCGGAAATCGGGGTTGCTTCCACCAAAGCTTTTTTATCGCAACTCAGCGTTTTGGCGCTTATGTCTTTGTTTTTGTCAAAAAATAAGAAAAGCAAAACGGCTAAAGAAGTAATGAGAGAACTTTCCGCGATTCCCGGTAAAATTAAATTAATTTTGGCGCAAAGCGATAAAATAAAAGAGCTGGCTAAAAAATATTTAAAATATAAAAACTTTCTATACTTGGGAAGAGGATATAATTACCCGACAGCGTTGGAAGGCGCGTTGAAAATAAAAGAAATCGCTTATGTTCATGCCGAAGGATACGCCGGCGGCGAAATGAAACACGGCCCCATCGCGCTGGTAGATAAAAATTTCCCAATCGTTGCCATCGTCACTCAAAATGGCGTTTATGAAAAAATGATTTCTAACCTGGAAGAAATCAAAGCTCGCGGCGGCCCCATTTTGGCGATCGCCACCGTCGGGGATAAAAACATCGGCAAGCTGGCTGACGATGTTTTTTATGTTCCAAAAACCGTTAGGCAACTTGAGCCGATGTTGAATGTCGTGCCGCTGCAGCTTTTCGCTTATTACTTTGGCGCGCTGAAAGGTTATGATGTAGATAAGCCAAGAAATTTAGCAAAAAGTGTTACAGTAGAATAAAGGGCTTTGTCTGAAATTTCGAGCCGCAAGCGATGAAATTTCAGGAACAAAACCTTTACCCCCTCACTCATTCTAGTAAAGATATGGCAATAGCGCCCAATCAGAGACGTAAGTCGGCTTCGCCTCTACTGATTCTGAAATACCGCAATCGTTGCTGGAATGAGTGAGGGGGTGCTCGATTTTGTGGCTAAATTTTCATCGCCACAAACGGGCTCGAAAATTTAGACAAAATCGGCATGCATAAATTCATCGGTCTAATTTTATTAGTTGTCATAATTGGCTTTGTTTTTTTCGCGTACAATAAATTGCCGCAGTATTTTGGACGGGATTCTGATAAGAGCGATACGCAAAAGCCGCCGGCTTTTCAGTCAAAGATTAAGCCGGCGCCGGTAATTGTCCGTCAGGAAAAAAGCGCCATCTCTGCCGTCGGAACCGTTGTTTCTAATTTAGAAAAAGTGAAAATTTCAGGAATCAGGCCGGCTAGCAGCGGGAGGAATTACAGCGAAATATCGCTTTCGGCTAATCTTCAAGAAGGAGAAAAAATTAATATTACCGGCTGGCAGATTAAAAGCAATAAAGCATATTTTTTTGTTCCCAGGGGAGCGGAAATTTATGAACCCGGCGGCTTGTCCGCCCCGAGTGATATTTATTTGCGCCGCGGCGATAAAGCGCGATTATATTCCAACACTAGCCGAGTGGGTCTCAATTTCAAGTTGAATAAGTGTATTGGTTATTTGGAAACCGCGGGATCGTTTACGCCGTCGCTTCCAAAAAATTGTCCGCGCGCCAATCGTTCAGAGATTGTCGGTTTTTCCGGCGCTTGCCAGGATTATAGTTTAAGTTTGCGGACTTGCGCGCCGGCTAACGATAATCCGCCGGTTCCTTATAACGATCAGCCGTGCAGAGATTTCTTAAAAACATTTACTTATCTGGGATGCTTTGAACGATATCAAGATGACGCGGATTTTCTTTCTCGGGAATGGTGGATTTGGCTGGGCGATTCTTTCGGCAATCAAGCGGATATTTTAGATCCTCGCCACGATCAAGTGCGGCTTTATGATGATAAAGGAAATTTGGTAGACGAGTATACTTATTAATTTAGTGACATGTTTCATGTGACATGTGCCAGGGTTCTATTTTCTCTCGCTTAATATCGCTTTCGCTTCGAATTCTTTGCCTTGTCTCAAGACTTTTAGTTTTAATACATCGCCGACTTCAAGATTTTCCAGGAAATCCTGAATCGTCTTTTGAGTAGAGATTTTTTCGCCGTTGCATTCCAGAACAATATCTTTTTCTTTTATGCCTGATTTATCCGCCGGACTATTGTGGATAATGGCGGATGAATGAGGGCCGTGGCTGATAACCAAAGCGCCATAGCCAACCGGCAGATTTAATTTTTCCTTAAGATCTTCATCAATGGTAATATAGCGAAGACCAAGAAGCGGCCGGCGGATTCGCCCATGTTCCTTTAGGTCATGAAGGTCTCTTTTTACGGTATTGATCGGAATAGCAAAGCCGAGATTTTGAGCGCCGAAGACGATAGCCGCGTTGATGCCGATTGCTTCGCCGTCCAGATTAACTAACGGACCGCCGGAATTCCCCGGATTGATGGCCGCGTCGGTTTGGATCAAGCCGCGCAATTCCTGAAGCGGCTGTTTTGGGCCGATTGCCGCTTGGATTGATCGGGAGAGTCCGGAAATGATGCCGGCTGAAACTGTATTTTTAAAAAGACCAAGGGCGTTGCCGATAGCCAAAACGGTTTCGCCTAACTCCACCTTCGAAGAATCGCCTAATTTAACTATTGGAAGTTTATTGGCCGGCGGATTGATTTTGATGATTGCTACGTCATCGATTGGGTCGCGCGCCAGAATTTGCGCCTTATATTTTTTGTCGTCATTGGTGATTACGGCATACTCCGCCTCGCCGTCCGAGATGACATGTTTGTTAGTAACAATAATTCCATTGGCATCAACAATAAATCCCGAGCCGCCGCCGATTTTGACCATCCCGCGCGCGTCAATCATTTCCTCGGGAATTTGAAGATGAGGATCGCCGGAAGGAAATAGCGGCAACAATTCCGGAGGTATTTCTTTTTCTATCGCCTCAAGACTTTTTGAAATTACAATCGAAACTACCGACGGCATCACTTTTTTAATTGTTTTAGTAAGAGGGGATTTTTCAGCCATGTAATAAATTATACCATTTCTATATAAAAATTTGGACCTAGCCAGAATCCCCTGCCTGCCGGCAGGCAGGGAACTGGCGTTTCCTCATTGTCCCGACAGCAAAGGTGGACCCAAGGAGATTCGAACTCCTGACCTCCACATTGCAAATGTGGCGCTCTAGCCAACTGAGCTATGGGCCCACCTTTACTGTCGTGGATCCTCGACTTCATTTTATTATATTTTTTAAAAAAGTGCGTCGGGACAAATGAGGTGTTCTGCCACTGAACTATAGGCCCGCCCACTTGATTTATATTATTCGATTGTTTGGATTTTCGCCAGACTTTGTTTGCCAATAAAATCTAACGGTTCAACGCGTTGAACCATTAGAGTTTTTTGATTCCTCAACATAATATTTATATTTCTAAACTAGTTATGCGCGGCATAAAGGAACCGGCGTCAAATACTTCGGGCTTCGGCGAGGCGAAGCTTGCTTACGCTAAAGCTTTGACGAAGCGAATGCGGAGACGGGAGGATTCGAACCTCCGATGCCCTTTCGGGCATACCGCATTTCGAGTGCGGCCCATTCAACCACTCTGGCACGTCTCCAATGCCCTCGGGAAGAATCGAACCTCCATCCGCGCGTTAGGAGTGCGCTGTTCCCCGCCTGCCATCGCTTGTGCCCCCAGAAAGAATCGAACTCTCATCTTTCCCTTAGGACGGGATTGCTCGGTCCATTGAGCTATGGGGGCTCAGGCCATGGCGGGCAGTATCCATTGAACTACGAGGGCACGCAATTATTATATTCGATCTTCGGCAACTTGACAAATTATGTAGACCTGCTATAATTTGGTTAAAGTGCGATAGTTCCCCGAAGGGGGATTTTTTTTATGAATAAGAACATAGGCATCATATTCATTTTCGCCTTGACTCTGCCGACAACTTTCGCGGGGCAGCTTTATATTGTCGCCCCAGTCTTTGGTGAAGAAACTAACATTTTGGACATTCTTAGCAATCAAATAGCCGTTAGTTCTCTTTCGGGCGACATGCCGTTTTTTAATAATTCGGCGAGGATGAACGTTGTTGTCACCGGTTATTCTTCCACTCATGATCAAACAGACAGCACCCCGTTTATTACTGCTTCAGGGAAGCGGGTGCGGGACGGAATTATCGCCGCTAATTTTTTGAAGTTTGGCGCTCGGATTCAGATTCCGGAAATCTTCGGCGACAAGATTTTTGTTGTTGAAGATCGGATGGCTCGCCGGTTTTCTGATCGGGTTGATATTTGGTTTCCGGACAGGGCGACGGCTTTAAAATTCGGGAAAAAAGAAGTGGAGATTGTTATACTCTAAATCAGAACCCATTAAAAATTCCTCCTAGGGGAGGAATTTAGAAATGGAGGAATTAGAAATGGAAGGCGGCACCGGTTAACAAGAAGAATAAGCCATTTATGGCAAAAGAAATAATCGGACTTAAAAACGGCAAAAGGATTATGACAATCAGCAGGCCGAACATGCCAAGACGGTCAAAGTTTTGTTGCTGGTGAGGCGAAAGGTTTAAAATTGTCCCCAATAGCTTGGATCCGTCCAAAGGGGGAATGGGTATCAAATTAAACAGGCCGAGGATTAAATTAATAAAGACCATTAAAGCTAGCAGGGATGTTGCAAGTTCGCCGACGGAAAATAAGAGTAAAAGTCGTAAAATCAATCCGAAGACAATTGCCAAAAGGAAATTAGTAGCCACTCCGGCAAATGATACCCAGAACATTCCTTTGCGATAACTGAAAAATCTGCTCGGGTCTATTGGCACCGGTTTTGCTCCGCCGAGAATAAAAGGCGAGCCCATCAGTATTAGCGCGGCAGGAAGCAAAAGCGACATTAAAGGGTCAATGTGAGGAATCGGATTAAGCGTAAGCCGCCCGGCCAACTTTGCGGTAGGATCGCCAAATTTCAGCGCCATCCAGCCGTGAGCTATTTCATGTAGAATTGCCGAAAATATGAGGATTGCCAAGACCGTAATCCACCAGACCAGCATGAGCCACCTCCTTTCATATAAATCTCTGTCTGACTTCCGATGTCCCCAATATTGATAATTTTCCGAAGGGCAATCGGCTGGAAGCCGATCGGACATCGGAAGTCTCAATATTAGGACATCCGATATCCGTCCCGATGTTCATCGGGATCGCCTGCGGCGAGAATATAATATTTGGGATATCGGATGTCTGCCAGCAGCGCGACCGAGAGCTTATATGAAAGGAGGTGGCCGCGCCTCCTCAATTTTCAATGAACCGCAATGTAAGTTAAATTATTGTATAGAATGGTTTCGATGTCAAAATCAGATAGGTTGTCGCGATTATTGCATATCAGACTTGGATTTATTAAATTATATATTACGGGCCTATAGTGAAGCGGTATCACGGATCCATGGCATGGATCAAGTCGGGGTTCGACTCCCCGTAGGTCCACCAGACAGGAAATTGCAAGCGAGGCGACTGCCCCTGTTTTAGGCAGGCACATTTGGCGGGTTTTTATATACTAGAGAAACGGGCGCGTTGACTACGCGTCACGGCTTCATATATTATATTTCTGTACGTTGAAAGGGGGTAAGCCGGCTATGATCAAAGTCGCGCTTTTTAATGAAATTTCCCATGAATTAGGCAATACTCTTCTTGTGGATGTCACAAGCAGGATCGTTGAAAGGATTAATAATCTTTTGAGGCAGTTGTCAGTCAACGCTCCATATTGGACTATCGGATGTTTCGCGGAGTTTTTGCGGCAGTCCAATAATCATTTAGTTGTTGCTATTGATGGCAAAATTATTGCTGGTATGGGAACGGTTATTTTGAGCTATTCTTTAATGGGCCGTCACGCGAGGATCGAGGATGTGATTGTAGATAAACCATATCTCGGTAAGGGTTTGGGTCGAAAAATTGTCGAGGAATTAATCAGAATCGCCAACAAGGAAGGAGCAAGATGGATTGATTTAACCAGCAATTCTTCGCGAGTCGGGGCACTGAAGCTTTATAGAAGCTTGGGATTTAAGGATGTGGCGACAAATTGTTTGCGGCTGGCTTTGGGAGAGCAGGATTCGAGCTAGCATCAATTTAGTGAGCCAATTCCCGCCCATCTTCTTTGTTACTCGTCGCTTATGTGCCTATTGGCACACTACGCTCCTCGCGCCTTGAATCTGGACAGGAATTGGCTCACCCGAAGGGAAGAGAGAATTTGAGCCAAGTTCGAGGAACGACGAGGAGGTTGTGCTGGTAAGCACATCGACGAGGAGTGACAAAGAAATTGGCTCAAATTCTCTCTTCTAAATTTGACGCCAGTTCGAATCCTGCTCTCCTAGAGAAATAACCGCGGTTTCAAAAAATTCCCTCGAATGAGGGAATTTAAATTGGATTTTGAATAATGTCGGGGATCATTGATGGAACCAGTCCCAAGCGGTTACGCGCGGAACGGGGATCGCAAAACATGATCATAATCTTGTTTGTTCTGAAATGAACGTATGCTTGATATTGAGATAGATCGCCGTCGCCATTATCGGCGCACCAAATCGCCTGTTCATTAAAAATAAGTTTTTTTCTAAGCAAGCGGCGGATCAGCCAAGTGTAGACGTAGACTACGGCCCTTTCCCGAATTTGCGTTTCTCCAGTGAAGCGTTCTTCTTGATCGAAAAAACTTTTCCGCAAACTGCCGCTTAGAATCGCCTTTCTTAGCAAATACCACTTGAGTTCGCAGGTCTCGCGCTTCACGAAATCCATTTTTGTAATATCTGCCGCCTCTTCGCTTAAAATCGAGTTTTTCGCCTGGACAAATTTTACCCCCGGAATTTTACCGCATAGAAATATAATCCTATTTATTGTGAGCGGGCGATTGGCGCCGTCTTGAGTTAGGCCCGGGAAGAGCACATAGTCGTCTTTACATTCTATGAGTTTAGCCGGAGAAAAGGGGATGACATCCAGACGCGTTTTTTCTGGAATAGATAATTTTGTTTTCCAAATCTCGCAGACTTCCATATAATCCATAAAATTGTTTCCCATTATTTTTCGAGCGCCCCAGCGGGAGGTTCCATCATCTGTCATTTCGCGCCTCATTGAATTTTTTGATGAACTGCTTAAACTATAAAGATTAGTGAAAAATTAGTCAATTAGGGGTAAAATATTTTTAAATTGCCCTAAGAAATAAATTTGGAAGCGTTGCAGAGTGGACGAATGCACCATTTGGCTCTATTCAAAGCGGAGGGTTGGCAGAGTGGTCTAACGCGCCGCACTTGAAATGCGGTTTCCCGGAAACGGGATCACAGGTTCGAATCCTGTACCCTCCGCTTTGAATAGAAACTTGTCCTCCGAAGGAGGATCCGCCTCCGGTGGAAAATGCGGTATCGCAACCAAAAAGAAAAACTCCGCGTTGCGGAGTTTTTATAATGAGGGTTTTCCGGGCAATTCATGGCATTTGTAACAACGGACTTCGTAAGTTTCTTTGCCGCCGACCCGGATCAAAGGAGCATGGTAAGCCGCCGGTTTTCCTCTGATTAGCCGTTGTGGTAATCTTGCCGGTTTTTTACAGCGGCCGCAGTGGGCGGCATCGCGCCTATCAATGCCGTCAGCCAAGGCCATCAAAAGAGGAGTTGAACCAAAGGGTTCGCCACGAAAATCCAGATCAAGGCCGGCCGCGATGACATCGTATCCCGCGGCGCAAATTTCACTTACCACCAGGTGTAAATTCGATGCCGCTGAAAAAAATTGAACTTCGTCCATGGCCGCCACATTAAAATGGCGCGTTCGTCCTAAAATTCGCAGCATTTTTTCCGGCTTATCAGTCTCAATTTCATGAGCCGCCATTTTATTGCCATCGGCGCTTTCGATAAAACCTCGTTGACTGCGGGTGTCAATGCTGGGCTTAAACACAATCACTTTTCGCCCGCCATATTCCCTAAGCCGTTTAATTCGGCGAATAAGCTCATCGGTTTTTCCCGAAAACATTGTGCCGGTGATCACTGTCAACTTTCCTCTTGTGATTTTTTTGTTCATCGTCTCCCCTCGGAATTTTTCTATCAAGCAGCTGATGTCCAGAACCCATCTCAATAATAATCCCCAAACGCGTTCTTGGCTAGGGCCTGTCTGAGTGCGAGGCTTTCCGACGCAGGCGTACCTGAAAGGTACGTCGAGGAGGAATAACGAAGCAATCGGACAGGATAGCCAGAACCCGAAGGGATATGGCTCTTTTTGTCCATCGCGGCGTTGTCTCCTTTTCATCGTATTCTTTGAGTACGACTTCGTCGTCGCGCCTTGCGCTGAATGAAAAGAGTTCACATCGCGTTAGGAATTATTATTGAGATGGGTTCTCGTATATAATAAAGGTAAAATAATACGCAATTTTAATAAATGATTACCAAAGAAACTTTGCGAAAATCTTTTTGGGCTTTGCCGGTTCACGAGGCGCTTGACGCGCTTGAAACTACTGCCAGCGGGTTGATGCGGGATGAAGCAGAAGAGCGTCTTAGGGTTTTCGGGAAAAACGTTTTAGCCAAAAGGATAAGAATAACTAAATTAAAAATTCTTGTCAGGCAGTTCGGAAGCCCGCTGATTTTTCTTTTGTTAATTGCCGGCGGCGTTACTTTGTTTTTGAAGGATTTTAAGGATGCCGGATTTATTCTTGCCGCCGCTTTAATAAACGCGATTTTGGGATTTTATCAAGAAAGCAAAGCCGAGACGGCGTTGGCGCATTTAAGAACTTACATCAGAGAACGCAATCGCGTATTTAGAGATAATCACGAGATAGAAGTTGATTCCAGCGAATTAGCGCCGGGAGACGTCATCCATTTATCTCAAGGGGATCGGATACCCGCGGACTGCCGATTAATTTATGTCAACGATTTTGCCGTTGATCAAGCGATTTTAACCGGCGAATCCCTGCCGGTTTCTAAAGATATCAAGCCCGCCAGTTTTCAGGCAGTCCTCGCGGATCAGAATTCAATGGTCTTTAGCGGCACGGTGGCGGTACAGGGGTTTGCCAATGCCGTTGTTTCCGCTACCGGCAAATACACCGAATTGGGGAAAATCGCCGCTCTAGTCGCGAGGCCGGAAAAGGAACGCACTCCTCTTCGCGAGGCAATAAATAAATTCAGTATTAAGGCCAGCATTATTTTGATCGGATTAACGGCCCTGATTTTTTCGCTCGGCGTTTTGACGGGAAGTTCATTGCTGGATATGTTTTTGATTTCGGTGGCGATCGTAGTTTCGGCGATACCGGAAGGATTGCCAATCGCGATGACCGTCATTTTGGCGGTAGGCGTGCAAAGATTGGCGTGGAAAAAAGGAATTGTCCGCAAATTGCTCGCGGCGGAAACAATGGGCAGCACCTCGGTAATTTTGACTGATAAGACCGGCACCTTGACTGAAGCCAAGATGGAACTTTCGGAAATAAAAGTTTATAAGGAGGACCGCGCGGAAGAGCGGAAAGAAACGATATTAAAACTCGCCATCCTTAATAGCGACGTGGTGATAGAAAATCCCGGCGATTCGCCTTTTGACTGGGAAATTATTGGCCGGCCGCTGGAGGTGGCGATTGTCAGATCGGCGGCCAAATTTGATATTTTGGCGCCGGATGTTCGTAAGAAAATGAAAGCCGTCGATTATCTTCCATTTAGTTCCGTAAATAAATTTTCGGCAAACGTTATTCAGCAAGGTTCGAAATATTTACTTAGCGTGTTCGGCGCGCCGGAAATTTTATTAAAATTTTCTAATTTGCCCGATAATTCGCGCCGCCAAATTCATAGAGATGTCGACAAGGTCGCCTATGGCGGCGCGAGAGTTTTAGCAGTCGCGACAAAAGAATTATCGGGCATTGAAGGAGTTTCGCTTCGCCAGAAAGAAATTTTTAAAGATTTGGATTTTTTGGGAACAATGTCTTTTAGGGACCCGATTCGCAAAGAAGTCAGAGACGCGGTTAATCGGGTCGCTCAAGCCGGTGTCCGCACTTTAATTGTCACGGGAGATCATCGCGGCACCGCGGAGTTTGTAGCTAAAGAAGTCGGCATTTCTATTGATGGCGATAGTGTCATTGACGGCGCTGAACTTGACGCGCTGAACGATGAAGATCTTAAAAATAGACTTCCGAATTTAAGGATTGTTTCGCGGGTAAGTCCGGAAGGAAAATTGAGGATAGTTAAAGCGCTTCAGGGGATAGGGGAGATTGTGGCAATGACCGGCGACGGCGTGAATGACGCCCCAAGTTTAAAGGAAGCTGATATCGGCGTTAGCATGGGTTCGGGCACCGATGTTGCTAAAGATGTATCGGATTTAGTTTTGCTTGACGATAATTTTGAAACCATCGTGGAAGCCGTGGCTGAGGGCCGAAGGATTATACAAAATATCAGAAAAGTAATCGTTTATCTGCTTTCAAATGCTTTGGACGGATTGATTTTAATTGGCGGGTCCTTGCTTATCGGCTTGAGCTTGCCGTTGAACGCGCTGCAGATTCTTTGGGTTAATTTTTTTACCGATAGTTTTCCGGCAATCGCCTTGGCTTTTGAAAAAAAGATTGACCATTGGGTTGATCGTCCCGCGCCAATCCATAAAGGATTGCTTGACTCGGAAATGAGATTTTTGATTCAAGTGATCGGAGCGCTCACGAGTGTTTTGCTTTTGGTTTTATACGTTGGCTTGCTTTATTTGGGTATTGAAGAAAAATTGGTTCACACTTTTATCTTTGCCGCCTTTGGGACATACAGTTTGTTTTTGGTTTTCGCGGTTCGAAGTTTGAGACGGAGTATTTTCACTTATAATCCTTTTTCAAACCCCGCGCTTTTGGGAAGCGTGATTTTAGGATTGGGATTAATGGCGATCGCGATTTACGTTCCTTTTCTCCAAAAATTATTCGGCACCATGCCCTTGCCGTTAAACTGGCTCTGGGGCATCGTGGGTTTGGGAATTTTGAATGTCTTCGCGATTGAGTTTGGAAAGTGGGTTTTTAGAAAAAAACAACTAACAACTAACAACTAACAACTAACAACTAACAACTAACAACTAACAACTAACAACTAACAACTAACAACTAACAACTAACAACTAACAACTAACAACTAAACCTTGGCTATTACCAGTCCGATGACTCTTGCCGCGCCGGCTTTTCGTAAAATTTTTACTGCTTCGTTCATAGTACTGCCGGAAGTAAATACGTCATCGATCGGGATTATCTTTTTGCCCTTAATCAACTCCGGATTTTTTACCGCGAAGCATCCGGCAATGTTCTCTTGCCTTTTTTCTAATCCTTTTATTTCCGGCTGGGGCTTAGTATTTTTTATTCTGATTAAATTGCCGGTCATCAATTTCACGCCAAGGGTTTTGCTGATTTCTTCGGCAATGGCTTCAGATTGATTAAACCCGCGCCCCCTTTCTCGAGAAGGATGAAGCGGGATCGGGATAATCAAACTTGCGGGACTTATTGGCCTTATAGGCCCTATGTAGGCCAGCAGGATTTTCGCCAGCGGTTTGGCGGCGCATTTTTGTTTTTTGTACTTGAGCCGCCAAATCAGTTTTTTTACTTTTTCATCGTCATAGGACGTTGCCGCGCCCAATAAGTAGGAGTCTTTTTTGTGGCAGACTTTTTTATTGTCGGCTAATCTTGCCCGACAGATCGAGCAATACAACGCGGTATTTATAGGAATAGAATTAAAACAAGAAGCGCAGATATATTCTTCCTTTTCGGTTTTTTGAAGAGCTTTTTCGCAAATCAAACAAATCGGCGGGGAGAGAATATCCAAAACAGCGCCTTTTAATCTTATTAAGTAATTCATAAGACCTCTTGCTTAATAATTTTTCGTTACGAAATGGATAAATTTGAGGCGAAACAAAGCGAAAATTTCGAGGCATATACAAGAGTATCTGTCGAGAAATTTTCGCAAAGTTGTAGCCCAAATTTATACATTGCAGTAGAAAAGGTTATTACGCAAGAGGTCTATATTCTGGTATACTAAAGCTAGATTGTCGTTAAGGCAAATTCACTGAACTAAGAACTAAATGGCTTTCGATTTTTTTAAATCTTTACTCGGCGCCCAAAATTATTTGGCGGTTGATATCGGCACTACTTCGATAAAGGTTTTAGAATTTTCAAAAAAATCCAACGGCCGGCCGGCTCTTCGCAATTACGGATTTTTGGAAACCTACGGCTATCTGGAAAGATTTAATGAAGCCCTTCAAACCAGTAGTTTGAAAATGCTTGATGTGGAGGCGGCGAAGTATTTAAAAATAGTTTTGGATCGCGCCGGAATCAAGTCGCGGTCGGCGGTCGCGTCCATACCCGCCTTTATGGCCTTTACCACTTTAATCGAACTGCCAATGATGAGCGAAGCTGAAACTTCGCAGACAATGGATTTTCAGGCAAAACAGTATATTCCCATCCCGGTAAAAGCGGCCGCGATTGATTGGATAAAGATAGGCGAACGCGAGGACGAAGAGGGGCGAAAGAGACAGCAAGTTTTTTTGATTTCCGTTCCAAAGGAACAAATTGAAAAATATCAAAAGATTTTCCGGCTAGCCGGTTTGAAATTAGCCGCTTTGGAAATCGAGGGTTTGAGTCTTGCTCGAGCGCTTAGCCGAGGCATTAAAGAGCCGGTTTTGATTGTTGATATCGGCGCTCGTTCAACCAGCCTGACCGTCGGAGTAGACGGGCTTTTGAGATTCGCCGGTCAAACCGATTTTGCCGGCGGCTCCTTGACTCAAGCAGTGGCTTCGGGTTTGGGCATCGCCGCCCGACGAGCTGAAGAATTGAAGTGGCGGAAGGGCTTAATCGCCACCGGCGGCGAGCAAGAGTTATCCACACTGATGCTACCGTTTTTAGATGTTATAATTAATGAGGCGAAAAGAGTCAAGCAGAATTACGAAACCAGTTATCAGAATAAGATAGCCGCGGTTATTTTGGCGGGAGGCGGGGCAAATTTGTTGGGTATAGAGAAATATTTTGGTCAACAGATAGAACTGCCGGCATCTTTAGCCGCTCCCTTCAAAGAGATTGACTATCCGCCGGAGATTGCCTCGTTAATCAAAGATTTGGGACCGGCATTTTCAGCCGCGATAGGACTAGGGATGAAAGGGCTATAACGAAGTAATCGCGAACAACGCGAATCTATGCAAAATAATGCTAATAATTTATTCGCGTTATTTCGAATCAGATTAGCATTATTCGCGATTACTCCGATTCGTGTTATTTTGAAACAAATTAGCATTATTCGCGATTACTCCGATGAATCAAAATCTTGTTGATAAATTTGAAACGGAAAGATTGCCGACCGGGTGGCCATGGCGGTTATTTTTGTTCAGTTTTTTGCTTTTCGCGGCGACGGTCGTCAGTTATTTTGGTTTGTCATTGGGCTATAAGCCGTTTTTAAACAGGCAAATTGCCGGAAAGGAAGCGGAAGTTAATCAATTGGCGGCGGCCGTTCCCGAAGCCGAGCAGGAAAATTTTATTAGATTTTATTCTCAATTGGCGAATTTGGAGAAAGTCTTAAACAACCATGTTGTTTCTTCCGCCCTCTTTCCATTTTTAGAAAGAAATACCAACGTCCAGATATATTACAATATCTTGGATTTCAGCGCTTCGGAGAAGAGATTGACTTTGGATGGCGTTGCTCAAAACTACGATATTTTAGCGCAGCAGCTCGAGGCTTTCACTCAAGCTAAAGAGGTTGAGCGGTTTTTAATCAATGAATCGCAATTAAGCGAAGGAAAAATAAGATTTCGGGTATCGCTATTTTTAGCGCCGCAAGTATTGAGATAAAATGAAGGCTTCAACTAAAAGAATTTTCAGTTTGTTGGGAATCGCCGCTTTGTTGGTGGCGACATTGGCGGTTTACGCGAGTTTAATCAGGCCTGAATATGAAATTGTGGCCCAGCTTCGCGGCGTTCTTTCGGCAAAGACCAAATTGCTTGAAGAACAGGGGCGGGTAATCGCTCAAGTTCAGGATTTGATCGCGCAGTATCAAGGCGCGGCTCAGCTTCAGGAAACTATTTCTCTGGCATTGCCAACGGATGAAGCAACGGCCTCTATTTTCCAGCAAGTTAACGCCATTGCCAGAGCGAACGGCCAGTCCACTCAGGCTTTTGGTTTAACGGCTTTGGCCATTAAGCCGGCGTCCAGCGACGCGCCCGGATCCAAAGGATTGGGGACGCTGCGGCTGAACTTCCGCCTTTTGGGTAATTACGGAGGATTTAAGGGATTCTTAAAAGCTCTTGAGACCAATGTCCGAGTTATGGATTTAGCCGGTTTGAAAATGGAACAGGCCGGTCGCCCCAATCAAGATTTATATTTTTATAATTTAGTGGTCGATACATACTATCAATCACATTAGTCTGTTATCGCGAGGCATTTATGCCGAGCTAGTTACCAGTTACCAATTACTTCGTGGAATCGCCGTGTAATCAGTAACTTGCTCAACATAAAGGTTTCGCGACACAGTTCAAAGTATGGCCATACTTGTCAGCGAGCAAAAAAAACCGATTAACTGGTTCGCCATAATTTTTGTGGTGATTTTAATCGCGCTAGTCGCGGGCGGCGCCTACTATTTGTTTTTTGCTCCGACGCCGGGTATTGAAATAATCGTGCCTCCATCGCTTCAATCCGTTACTAAAATTTCCCAGGTTGAATTCGACCCGGCCGCCGTAGTTAACAGCCGGGCATTCAAAGTTTTGCGTTCTTATACCGGCTTGCCAAGTGTCGGAACGTTGGGAAGAGGTAATCCGTTTATTGGTTTTTAATAATTGTATAGACCGATGCTAAAAATGCGAAATAAATGCGAATTATGCGAAGTATAAAGTTTTTTCGCAACATTCGCATCATCAATTTCGCATCGGTAACATGAAAGATCAAGACCTCTTAAAATCTTTAATCGAAGCCGGTTTTTTAACTTCCGATCAGGAAGATAAGATTTCCAAAGAATCAGCCGTTCTTCATAAAAGCGCCGAAGATATTATTTACGGCCGGCATTTGGTTGATGAAGCCGAGGTGGCGAAAATAAAAAGCCGGCTGTTGGGCGTTCCTTATAAAAAAGTTGATGTTGATGAGCTAGGCGACGAGCTTTTGGGTTTAATCCCGGAAGAAACCGCCCGGACTTATAAAGTTTTTCCGATTTCTCGGACAAAAGATTTGCTGGTGGTAGGGATGCTTCATCCGGACGATCCGAAGGCCCAAGAAGCCCTTCGTTTTATCGCTAAACAATCGCGCGTCAGTCTCGGGATTTATTTGGTGACGCCCTCCGACGTGGAATTAGTTTCGCGAAAATACGCTCCTTATAAAAGCGAGGTTCAGGCCGCGCTGCAGTCTTTAAATATAAAACCCGGCCAAGGCGTTTCTTCTTTTCAGAGAGTGATAAAACTGGAAGAAGCGGCCGCCGCCGCCGAAGAGGCGCCGGTTATTAGAATTGTAGCTTCGACTCTGCGCGAAGCGGTTAACGCCAACGCTTCCGACATTCACATTGAGCCGCAGCGCGCTCGGTTAAGAATCAGATTTCGGCTCGATGGCGATCTGCAGGAGGTTTCTTCTTTGCCCATAGAACTTCATCAGCCCATAATTTCCCGAATTAAAATTTTATCCAGTTTGAAAATTGATGAAACGCGCGTTCCTCAAGACGGGCGTTTTAGGACTGTTATTTATGACCGCGAGATAGATTTTCGCGTTTCCACTTTTCCGACGCCGGCCGGCGAAAAAGCGGCTCTGCGGGTTCTTGACCCGACTATCGGTTTGCGAAGTCTTGATGATTTGGGTTTGATCGGAAGAAATTTAGACATCGCTAAGGAAGCAATTGAAAAACCTTACGGCATGGTCTTGATTACCGGTCCGACCGGATCCGGCAAAACAACAACGCTTTACGCTTTGATGCAGGTTCTTAATAAAGAAAGCGTCAATGTCGTGAGCCTTGAAGACCCGGTGGAATATACGATTGACGGCGTCAATCAATCGCAGGTTCGTCCGGAGATCGGCTATGATTTTGCCTCGGGCCTGCGCCAGATTTTGCGCCAAGATCCGGACATTATGATGGTCGGCGAGATTCGCGACAGCGAAACCGCCGCTTTGGCGATTCACGCGGCTCTGACGGGGCACATCGTGCTTTCAACTTTGCATACCAATAATGCCGTCGCCGTTATTCCGCGCTTAACAGATATGAAAGTCGAGCCGTTTTTATTGCCGAGTTCTTTAAATTTAATGATATCTCAACGTTTGGTTTCTCGGCTTTGCCAGCGCTGTAAAAAAGCCGAGGATCCCTCGCCGAAAATTCTGGAAGAAATTAAAAAAGAAATTGAGAAACTTCCGGCCGTTGTCAGGGTCAAGTACCGGGAACCGTATAAAATTCATCATTCGCCGGGATGCAAGTTCTGCAATAACAAGGGGTTTGTCGGCCGAATAGCCCTGTTTGAAGTTCTTCAGATGACTCCGGAATTGGCGGAGATAATAGCCGCCGGGATCAATGAGGCAAAAATTTTAGCCGAAGCCAAGCGGCAAGGGATGATTAGTTTGCGCCAGGACGGCGTGGTAAAAGCGCTAGACGGTTTGGTGAGCGTGGAAGAAGTATTAAGAGAAACAGAAGAACTGTGATATAATTAACGAAGTAATCGCGAACAACGCGAACCTATGCAAAATAATGCTAATAATTTATTCGCGTTATTTCGAATCAAATTAGCATTATTCACGATTACTCCGATTCGTGTTATTTTGAAACAAATTAGCATTATTCGCGATTACTCCGATGGACGATTACAAACAAAAACTAGATGAATTACTGTTGACTACGGCGAAACAGAACGCTTCGGATCTTCATTTGGCCGTCGGTCGCCGTCCGACTTTAAGGATTGACGGCGCTTTAGTGCCTTTGCAAAAAGAGACGATATTAACTCCCGAGTCAGCCGAGGGTTTGATCAGCGCCTTTTTAACGCCGGAGCAAAAGGAAGAATTTCTAAAAAATAAGGAGCACGATCTTTCCTATTCTTTTGAAGACAAAGCCCGGTTTCGCGTCAATGTTTTTTATCAGCGGGGATTTATGGCCGCCGCTTTGCGCTTGATACCGGCTCAAATAAGGACAGTCGAAGAACTTAATTTGCCGCCAGTCTTGCACGATTTTACCCGTCTTTCTCAAGGTTTTGTTTTACTTGTCGGTCCGGCCGGCCACGGCAAATCTACAACGATGGCCGCGCTGGCGGATGAAATCAATCATCAGCGCACCGCTCATATCATTAGCATTGAAGATCCCATTGAGTATTTATTTTCTCAAGATCGGAGCATTATTTCTCAAAGAGAGGTGAGAAATGATACGCCGGATTTTCACAAAGCGCTCCGTTCTGTTTTAAGACAAGACCCGGATGTGGTGATAATCGGCGAAATGCGCGACCCGGAGTCAATCTCAACGGCGCTGACGGCCGCCGAAACCGGCCACTTGGTTTTTTCAACGCTTCATACCAATTCCGCCTCCCAAACGATAGATAGAATTATTGATAGTTTTCCGCCCGCCCAACAGAGCCAGATTACATCTCAATTATCCGCCACATTAGTCGGCATTGTTTCTCAACGTTTAATTCCGCGGGTTGACGGCGGCCGTATGCCGGCTTGCGAAGTAATGCTCGTTAATTCGGCGATCAGAAATTTGATCCGCGAGAGAAAGGCGTATCAAATTGATTTGGTGATTGAAACCAGCATGCAGGAAGGAATGTTAACTCTTAACCGTTCTTTAATCGGTTTGGTGAAAAAGAGGCAGATTTCAATTGAAAACGCGGAGCTTTATTCATTGAACCCGAGCGAGTTGAGGATATTATTGGAGAGAACATAACGAAGTAATCGCGAACAACGCGAACCTATGCAAAATAATGCGAATACTGTTAACGGAGCAATCGCTAATAATGCGAATTTTGGCAAAATAATGCTAATAATTTATTCGCGTTATTTTGAATCAGATTAGCATTATTAGCGATTACTTCGATGAAATATAGATACAGCGCCAGAACTAAAGTTGGGGATTTGCAGGTGGGATTTGTCGAGGCCGTTAATCGCGACGCCGCGGCCAATATTTTAATTAGCCACGATCTTTTTGTTTTGAGTTTGGAATCGGCGGAGGCGTCAAGGTGGTTTGGCTGGATTTTGGGTTTTTTCCGACGAGTAAAAAAGATTGACCTGATGATTTTTACCCGCCAATTCGCCACCATGCTTGAAGCAAAAATTCCCTTAGGCGATTCCCTGAAAAGTCTTTACGCTCAAACTAAGAATGTCGCTTTGAAAGAAACAATTTTTGAAATTTCTTCGGATATTGACGCCGGCCTTTCGCTTTCTCAATCTTTAAGCCGCCACGCCAATATCTTTTCGGAATTTTACATTAATTTGGTGCAGGCTTCGGAAGTGACCGGCCGCATTGAAGAGGCGGTTGGTTTTTTGGCAGACTATCTAGACAAGGAAATCTCTTTATTGGGACGCGTCCGCAGCGCCCTTATCTATCCGGTTTTTGTTATCGGCTTATTCATAGTCGTGGTTGGCGTTATGGTCGGCACGGTCTTCCCTCAGCTTTTGCCGATTTTTGAGGAGTCGGCGGCGGAGCTGCCTTTAATCACCAGCCTGCTTTTAAATTCCGGAAATTTCATCGCTGATTGGTGGTTGGCGATTCTGGTTATTCTGGCAATTCTTATCACTGTTTTGGTTGATTATTTCCGCACCGAAGAGGGCAGAATTATTCAGGATCAGTTGCTTATTAACACACCGGTTGTGGGAGGCTTATTTAGAAAAATGTATGTCGCGAGATTCGCGGAGGCGGTCAGCGTTTTAATAAAAGGAGGAATTCCGATTGCTCAAGCAATGGAAATAAGCAGTCATACTGTTGGAAGTTTTGTTTATCGCGAGGCATTGCATGAGGTGGCGGAAGCTATCCGCGGGGGCGAGTTGCTGTCGCAAGCCTTGTCGCGCGACACGAATTATTTTCCGCCGATCGTCAGCCAAATGGTGGCGGTAGGCGAACGCACCGGCAAGCTGGACGAGATGTTTGGACGCGTAGCCAAATTTTATACGCGCGAGGTTGATGCCACAGTGGGTAATTTAGTAGAATTAGTTCAGCCGACTCTTATGGTGGTTATCGGCTTAGGAGTGGGATTGCTTTTTGCGGCTGTATTGTTACCGATTTACAATTTGGCAGCAACATTTTAGGATTTCGATTCCCGAAACCGATAGTGGATTTCGGGAATCCAGCGGATTCCCGAAATCCCAAATTTAGGACTTATTATTGAAATATGCTATACTTAAATATATGAAAAAGGGTTTTACTTTAATTGAAGTTTTAATCGTTGTTTCCATCATTGGACTTTTGGCTTCGGTGATTTTGGTCGGCTTAGGCGGCTTTCGAGCGCGCGGCCGAGACGCTCGCCGAGTGGCGGATTTAAGACAAGCCCAGAATGGTTTGGAACTTTATTACACTAAATTTGGCGTTTACCCTGATTCAACTACTTGGCAGACATTGGGCGGCGCCTTAATTAGCGCGGGAATCGGAGTTAATGCCGTTCCTAACGATCCTACTGCCAACTGGAATTATGGGTATTGCCGCTTCAATACCGACAGTTATGTGGTGGCGGCTTATTCGGAAGACATCGGCAATCCAAATTTGAAGCAATATCCGCAAGCCACGACTTTTCCTTGCGATCCCGTTCTTTCCGGAACTCCGGGAAATCCCAGCTGCAGCAAAGAAGGCACAGTCACCAATAAATTTTGCTTAATATTTTAATAATTCAATCCGTTTTGCCATCTGTTTTTTTATTTGTTTTTGGCCTTGGCATCGGTAGTTTTTTGAATGTTGTGGTTTTGCGTTACCAAGTTAACCAGCGGCTTTTTGATTTTAAAATCATTGGCGGCCGCTCTTACTGCCCGTTTTGTCAAAAAAAATTATCTTGGTATGAGTTAATCCCGCTGGCGAGTTTTTTGATTCAAAAAGGCCGCTGCCGGAGTTGCGGTCAGAAGATCTCTTGGCAATATCCGCTGGTTGAATTAGCAACCGGTTTGGCTTTCGCGTTTATTCCAAATTATCTATACAAATTCTACGGCGTAGCAACAACGCTTTTAGCCAATCAAACAATAGCTTGGTATTATCTCTTGTTGGTAATCTGGATTTTAGCGGCCTTGGCTTTAATTTTGCTTTCGGTAATTGATTTCCGGCTTTCGATAATTCCCGATCAGATAAATTTATTCTTGGGTCTTTTGGGAATCGCGTCCATTTTTATAAAAGATCTTTTTGATAAATTCGGCCTGTTGGAAGGGTCGTTTCTAAAAAATTACGCTTTATTTTTCGGATTACGGGATAATATCTGGCTCAATCATTTGTTTGCCGCGTTTTTGGCGGCGGCGATTTTTGGCGCGATAATTTTTTTGAGCCGCGGACGAGGAATGGGGATGGGGGATTTAAAATTAGGAACGGCGCTTGGCTTGTTGTTGGGCTGGCCGGATATTTTATTGGCGTTGATTCTGGCGTTTGTTATCGGCGGAATTTTTGGCGCGGCTCTGATTTTGACTCGCAAAAAAACTATGAAAAGCAGTATTCCATTCGGCCCATTTATAGTTGCGGGCGTTTTTTTGGCAATCTTTTTCGGCCATCAAATTCTGGAATGGTACCTACATTTATTGAATTGATTTTGGGTTTGATTTTTGATGATTGAATGCGGGGTGTTTATTTCTGTTCACTACTATCTCATAAGATAGTGATAAGATAGCGATGCTTAGAGTATTTGTTTATGCTTACCACTATCTCGCGAGATAGTGGTGGGTGTGAAATACCATGATTTCACGTAATGGTCATATACGATTACCGCGAAAAATCCACAGCCAACATTAGGTAAATTCGGTTTCGGCTATGACTGCGATGTCAAATCTTGTCGACAAAATCGCCAAGAGCAATATGGTTCCGAGCGACCCCGCGCAATAATAGGCGGCGATGCGGAATCTAACGCCAATCAAGCGCTTGTGGAAACACAAGCGCTTTTTATTTGTTTAGTCGCGTGAATTCAGTTAAAATTATAGTAATGTCTCAAAAAACTTCCGCAGGCTTCACAATTCTTGAAATGCTGGTGATTGTCAGCGTGATGGCTTTGCTTTCGGCGATGCTTTTGGTTTATAACCGCTCCGGCGAAAAACAGATTTCTTTATTTAAAGAACAAGCCAAAGTGATAAGCGTGATTTTGCGAAGCAAAGCTCTTGCGATTCAGACATTTCAGCAAGCAACGCCGGGCTGCGGATACGGCGTTCATTTTGAAGCCGGAAAGTATTGGATTTTCCGCGATCTGCCCGATCCGACAACCGGATGCAGCGGCAGTGACAGAAAATATTCCGGTTCGGCCGAGAATTTTGAAGTATTTACGCTGGAGTCCGGACTTTATTTTTCCGAACTGACGCTTTCCGATATTCTTTTTGTGCCGCCAGACCCGCGAGTATTTTTAAATCCGGATCAAGCCGAAGCAACTATAACCCTTTCCACATCAGATAACGCTTCCCAAGTGAATATAAAAATCAATGACGCCGGACAAGTTACAACGCAATAACGGCCAGGTGATGGTTGAGGCGATGTTGGCGATTACCATCGCGGTTATCGGGCTTTTGGGGATTTTTTCTTTGGTGTCCAGATCGTTGAGTCTCAACAGGGTAGTGTTAGACAGATACATCGGAACTTATTTGGCGGCGGAAGGAATTGAAATCGTGAAAAATATGATTGACGCCAATGTTATTCAGGCCAAGCCCTGGAATGTTGATCTCGCGTCCGGCAGTTACGAAGTTGATTATAATGATTCAACATTACAGCCGGGCAGCAATCGATTTATTTCGCACGATTCGGCTAGCGGTTTTTATAGCTATGATTCCGGCGAGCCAACCCGCTTTAAGCGGTCTGTGACCATTGAATATCCGGGCGCGGGCGCGGGCGAGAAAATGAAAGTTAATTCAGTCGTCAAATGGACCACTCGCGGCGGCGGCAATTTCGAAGTTAATCTTGAAGATCATTTTTTTAACTGGCGATAGTATAAGCAGAAATACGCGGATTTATGCAAAAATTAGAAGCGGATACACGCAGAAAATATGGCAACTAAAAGAAGCGGTTTTACGGTGGTTGAGCTACTCGTGGCAATGACGGTGTTTGCCGTTGTCATTACGATTGCCACCGGCAGTTTTATTCGGGCTTTAAGAACCCAGCAAGGAACGGCGGCTTTAATCGCGGTTAATGACAATGCCAATTTGACTTTAGAACAAATGGCCCGAGAAATTAGAACCGGGCAGAATTTTACTTCGCCAAATCCGCAGCAGCTTGATTTTACCAGCGCCTTAGCGCATCAAATTACCTACCGACTGGATTTGATCAATCAAGCGATTGAACGGACAGACAACGGCGTAGCGCGTCCGATTACCGCCAGCAATGTCAAAGTTAAAAAACTATCTTTTGTTTTGATCGGCGATCAACTTACCGATGGCCGGCCGCCGCGAGTGACGATTACGCTCACGGTCGGAACTGACGCGCGCAATCTTCAAGATGTTACTGCCACGCTTCAAACAACCGTTAGTTCCAGAATACTCGATGGATAAATCGAATGTGTTATAATAAAAATAACGATGGATAAATGGCTTAAATTATTATCTATAGTTTTAATTATTGCCGTTTCGGTTTATTTGATTTCGGCTAAAACCGCGCAAGCGGCTTCTTTCCTGCAAATCATTGCCGGAGTATTCGCGGTTGTTTTTTCCGTGGCTCTTATCGCGCTTACCGGCGGCCTTGGGGCCGCGGCGGTATGCACTGTTACTTGTGGCGTTGTCGGAGGTTTCGCGTCCGGCGCGGTAGGCACCGGCATTGTTGGCGCGGTTAACGCCGGCGCTATCGCTTGCGCCACCGGTTTGATTTGTTCAAGCGGAACAGCCGGGCCGGTCGCGGTTTATGCGCCGCAAACCGACGAAACCTGCGCTTATCAAGTTAATGTTGCTTTTTATAATACCGATCCTAAACTGCCGGATGATGAATCAGCTCAAGTGGCCATTTACCGTATAGATGGGATAAGCACGGAAACATATATTCATGAGTATCATAAAGTTGCTTGGTTGTTAGGCGCTCCGGAAAAAACAGGACCGGGTTTATACAGCTATAGATGGGGTGATGGATATTATTCTTACGCCGAATCCGGCCAACTTGGGCTTAATGCCGTAAGCGATTTTTACGGATCTCTTGGCAAAGACTATTACGATCATCCATGGACTTATAGTCCTTCAGCCAGCCCTCTGGCTATAGTCCCTTATAATAATATCTGTGACGATCAAGGAATGTGCCGATTTATAGACGCCAATCCTCCGTCCAATCAGTACGTGATTTATATGGCGAAATTGATGAGGAATTATACTCAAGGTGTCGTTAAGGAGTCGGGCGGATTAAAATTTTATAATCCGGATTCGTCTCTTGCAGATGCAATCGCGGCTGTGCCCGCTAACGCTCAACATAAGACCGCCACCTCTGAAGTTTTTTCCAAGCCGAGCGGTGTTGGAGGAGGGCCTGGATTTGGAGGAGCAGGGCAGCAGCCGATGCTTCTTTATAAACTATCAGACCCAGCCGGCAAAATAACAAGTAAATTCTTATCGGCAAAACCCGGGGAGCAAGCGACATTAACAACCGTAACTTATGACAGCGACGATCGTCCGACAAATGTAAATCTCGGCTCGGCGCTTTACTTTTTCGCGATTAAGGGGACGCCTGATCCGACATTGTGCGCCATTACGATTACGGGGACGCCGCCTACGACGCCAACCTCCGCGCCGTTTTCCGTTGATTGTTCGGTTTCGCCTTCCAGCGCGGTTGTTAATCAAAATGTAAATTGGTCAGCTTCGGCTTCCGGAGGAAGCGCTCCTTATGCTTATTCATGGTCAGGCACGGATGGACTTTCCAGTAATTATTCTTCATTTAATGTTTCTTATGCCGGTGAAGGCAGTAAAACCGCTTCCGTTACTGCTAATTCGTCAGATGGACAAACGGCGACAGCGAATTGCGGCAGTGTGGCGATAGTCCCGGCGCTTTCGGCGAGTTGTTCGGTTTCTCCGACAACGGCAGTGGTTAATCAGTCGGTAACTTGGGACGCGACCGCGTCCGGCGGCGCCGGGTCTTATGTTTATAGTTGGTCAGGCACCGACGGATTAACCGGCAATAATTCTTTGGTTACGACATCGTATTCAACCTCCGGATTAAAAACCGGAAGCGTGACCGTGGGTTCTGGCGGGCAAACCGTAACTGTTAATTGCGCCGGCGGGCCGGGAGGCGGAGTACAGGTGTTTCCGGCGCAGTTGATTGTGGCGCCGCCATCGGCCACTGTGGATATCAATGAAACGTTACAATTTAACGCGATATACGAACTGGGATCATTTGATTCTCAAGTGGTGACTGCGTCGGCGAATTGGTCTTCAGATAATTCGGGCATCGCGGCAGTCAATAATTCCGGTCAAAGGGGCTTAGCTACTGGCGTTTCCGGCGGTTCGGCAAACATCACCGCGAATTATACCGACGCTTTTGGCAATACTTTTTCAGCCGCTTCCAACATTACCGTGCCTCCCGCGCCTACGGTCAACGTAACTCCGGTGCCTACGGGAGGAGGCGGAGCCGGCGGGGGAGCAGGCGAATATTGCGGTTCGGTAACGCTTTCTATTGATGTTTCAAATGCGGCTACTTATGACATTCTCCGAAACGGCGTACAAATCGCGTCTGATCTTTCTCCGTCGCAAACATCTTATACTGATACCAATGTCGCGTTGCACTCCAGTTATCAATATCAAGTCATTGCCGAAAGACCGACAGTTTCCACCGTTTCCGCGCCGGTTAACGTGTATACCAATTGCCTTCCTCAATGTAGTTTCAGCGCCCAGCCGGCCAGTATTGTAAAATTTGACGATACGGATCTTATTTGGGATTGTCAGTACGCGAGCGCTTGTTCGATTTCGCCGACAGTAGGGCCGGTTTCTCCGACCAGCGGCACCAGTAAAGTTTTTCCGGAGAGCGCGATAACTTATACGCTGTCCTGCAGCAATGCTGACGGCGCGCGAAATTGGCCAGCCACGGTTAATGTCACCGAACCGGCGATTATTGAAGTAATCCCATAGGCGGAAGCGCGCTATTCGGATGCATAAGGTCGAAAAAATGTTATAATTTTAATTATGGAAGATAAATTTCAGCTTTATAGAAAATGGTTTTGGGTCGGGATTGCTGTCGGGGCCTTGAATATGCTGTTGGGGATAATATACGGGATAGCCGTTTGGACGGAGCCGCCCGGGCATCGCAAGGAAGGAGTAATAATTATTTTTTGGTCAGTTCTGGCGTTTCTATTCCTGTATTATGTTGTCGGTCCTTGGTTGGCTGAATTGGGAGTTTTGCCGAATTTAGTTCTTGTCCCGGAACAAGTCGGTCAGCAACCCGGAGTCGTGCCGACATTGCCTACTTTGCCAGCCGCGCAATAGAGTTATGAATAGGGGGCAAGTTATGTTAATGACGGTGCTGGTTTTGAGCGGCACTATTTTAGTAGCCACCACAATCGCGGGGCTTCTAATGCTTTATCAAATCAGGCAATCGGTTAATGTCAGCCAATCGGCGCAGGCGATTTTTGCCGCCGATGCCGGTTTGGAATGGGAATTGTACCGACATTACAGGGATCCCGTCTATCAGAGGCCCAGCTTGACTAACGGAGCTGATTTTACAACGACTTTAATTCCTGACGGCATTCCTTCATTAGCCAATGTTTCGGTAAAATCTGTCGGAAAGGCGGGCGCGACTGGTCAAACAGCCAGAGCTTTTCAGCTTTTATTTTCGGCATTTCCGGCTACTACGCCGCCGACGCCTTAGTCGCCGAGCTATCGCATTATCTAGATTCATAATTTTCCGTTCTCACCAGATATTTTTCTCTTGCCCTCGCGACCTGCTTCGCGCGTTTAACGCCGCTATTTCCGGCCCTCCCGACGCGTATCGGGAGAAGGACGTTTCGCTCCCGAAAATAGCGGCTACGCGCTCGCGGTATCCCGCTCGGGTCGCGTTCAGAAAATCTGGTGGGAACTAACCACTCCACGTTTTATCCATAAACCTGCTAAAATATCTTTATGAATCGAATGGATAAAAAAGCTACAAAGCAACGAATCGAAAAACTAAAGAGAGCGATAAATAGATATCGTTATGCTTACCATGTTTTAAATAAGTCGCTGATATCCGATGAAGCCCTCGATGCCCTCAAAAAAGAGCTTTTTGATTTAGAGCAGCAGTTTCCGGAATTCATAACGTCCGATTCGCCGACCCAGCGAGTAGCCGGAAAGCCGCTCAAAGAATTTCATAAGGTTCATCACGAAAGGCCGATGCTTTCTTTTAACGACGCCTTTTCAGAAGAGGATATAGGCGATTGGCTGAAGCGTTTGGAAAATTATTTAAGTAGACCGCTGACCAACATTGATTTCTACTGCGAACTGAAAATTGACGGCCTTGCGATTGAGTTGGTTTATGAAAACGGCTTTTTGGTTCAGGGGTCCACTCGCGGTGATGGTTTAATTGGCGAGGATATTACGCAAAATCTGAAAACAATAGAGGCGATTCCATTGCGTATCGAACCTCGATCATCAAACATCAAACTGCCTATGCGCTTGGTAGTGCGGGGAGAGGTTTTTTTGACTAAAAAAGAATTTGAGCGCATCAACCGAGAGCTGGCCAAGAGGGGTGAGAAAACTTACGCTAACCCGCGTAACTTGGCGGCTGGCACGGTGCGACAGCTGGATTCCAAAATTACCGCCGTAAGAAAATTGGATTCTTTTCAGTACGCTATCGTAACCGATGTGGGCCAAAAAACACATGAGGAAGAACACCAACTTTTACATTCCTGGGGATTCAAGACCAATCCCCACAATAAATTAGCCCATTCTCTTAAAGAAGTTTTTGAATTTCATGTCGAACAAGCTAAATATCGTGAAAAGTTGGTCTACGAAATTGACGGCATTGTCGTCATTGTTAATAACAATAAAATTTTTGAAACCGGCGGGGTAATCGGCAAAGCTCCGCGCGCGGCCATTGCCTATAAATTTTCTCCCAAAGAAGCGACCACCGTCGTTGAAAATATCCAAGTTCAAGTCGGCCGCACTGGCGCGCTTACGCCCGTCGCCGTTCTTAGGCCGGTTCAGGTAGGCGGCATTACCATCACCCATGCCACGCTTCATAATTATGATGAGATTCAGCGGCTAGGAGTTAAAATTGGCGACACGGTTATCGTTAGCCGCGCCGGCGACGTTATCCCGCAAGTCGCCAAAGTTTTAAAAGAATTGCGAACCGGCAAGGAAGAAGAATTTAAAATGCCTAATGTTTGTCCCGTTGATGGCTCAAGAGTCGTTAAAGATGGCGTGGCTTATCGTTGCGGTAATCCTAGATGCGGCGCCCGGCATCGCGAACAACTTTATCATTTTGTCGGGGCTTTTCGCATTGACGGCGTTGGCCCGAAAATAATTGATAGGTTTTTAGACGAAGGACTGATCAGCGACGCCGCCGACCTTTTTACTCTCCAGAAAGGCGACATTGCCGCGTTGGAACGATTCGGCGAAAAATCAGCGGAAAATATCGTGAACGAAGTGGCTATGCGGAAAAAAATTGCGCTTCACCGATTTGTTTTTGCCTTGGGTATTTTGCATGTTGGAGAAGAAACTTCCGTGCTTTTGGCGCGGAGTATAATGGAAAATGTAAAAAGTAAAAAAGGAACATTAAGGATCGCTGATGTTTTAAAGTATATGTCCCATGTCGCGTTAAACATTTTACAAGAGATTCCCGACATCGGCCCGGCAGTTGCCCAAAGCATCGTTAATTATTTTAAGGACAAGCGGCATCAGGAACTTATCAAGAAGCTGGACAAAGTCGGCGTAACAGTAGAGAGCGACAAGCGACAAGTAACAAGCGACAAGTTGGCCGGTAAAACCTTCGTTCTGACCGGCATTTTGGATTCTATGTCACGCGATGAAGCAAAAGAGAAAATCCGCGCTCTCGGCGGGGAGGTGAGTGAGTCGGTTTCTAAAAAAACCAGTTATGTAGTCGCTGGCGCCGAACCCGGATCGAAACTGGAAAAAGCTAAAAAACTAGGCGTGAAAACTTTAACAGAAAAAGAATTTCTCGATTTATTGACGGCTTGATTACAACCGGGTATATTTATTTAGTTCATTGAAATCTTTTAGGAGCTACCGTGCGCATTGTAGGTCTAGGCAGACGGGCTTTGTTTCTTATCCCTTCAGTAAAAGTTTATAATCCGAAACATTCTAAGACTCGTCAAAGTATTGCCAAGACAATTCATAATTTCTTATTGGCGACATTCGGGGGTTATACTTGCGCCTCCGGAAATATTTACGGCTATTATAGTTCAGAGGCCGCGGAGTATGACGAATTGCGGGAGTTTCGAGTAGGATTTAAAGAAGACGAAAAGAAAACAAAAGTTCCGCTTCTTCAAGAGTTTCTTGCAAAAATTTGTGAAGATATTGGCGAAGAGTGTATTTATTTGGAGTGCGGCGAAGACGCGATGTTGGTTTATCCGAGGTGACTATGGCTTTCTTGATTCAGTTTCAGCGTCGGGCGATTGAAAGCTTGAAATCGCATCTTTTTCGGCCGCGGCACGCGATTGAAGATATTCATCACTTGCGGTCAGTTATTTCGGGCAATTTCACCTGTGACGGAGTATCGCTTGACATACTGGGCGTGAGCAAGGGAGTCGGTACCTGCTCGGATATTCACGGAATGGATGTTTTGGTTTTGGGATGGAGTAAAAGTCATAGATGCCGCGCGGCCAACGAGATATCGCTTGAGAAGATCAAGCGTTGCGCTTACGCGGTTCTATTGCGCCAAGCAACCGAAGAGGAAGCGAAAAGCCAGCATTTTGCTCCCGATGTCGCTGTTTTATGCGTTGAATTATTGAGAATAACAGATATCGCGTCCGACTATACCAATTTTCAATCAACCGGCCTTTACGCTTGCTATGCCGCGATATAGTTTTTGCTAAACCCCCACACCAAATGAGTTTCAAGATTCTATAAAAACTCGTTATGGTGTGGGGGTAAACCCGCCTTCGAGCGGGTTTTATTATTATTGACTAGTATCGCGGCTGGGAGTATTTTTAAGACATGTTTATCACTTCGGAATCAGTTACCGAAGGCCATCCCGACAAGATGGCCGATCAGATTTCCGATGCCATTTTAGACGAAGTTTTAAGGCGCGACCCTTATGGCCGCGTGGCTGTTGAAACTCTTCTTACTAAAAATTTAGCGGTTATTGCCGGCGAGGTGACCACGCGCCATCGTTTTGACGCTGAAAAAATCGCGCGCAAAGTTATCAAAGAAATTGGCTATATCGATTCTGCCTATGGTTTTGATTCCAAGACTTCAAAAGTCCAAGTATTTTTAAATCAGCAATCGCCGGATATTGCTCAAGGAGTAAGTCAATATCGCGAGGAAAAACCGGAAAGCGTGGGCGCCGGCGATCAGGGCATTATGTATGGCTATGCCACGAATGAGACGCCGGCTCTAATGCCGCTGCCGATTTTTTTAGCCCATAATTTAACTCGCCGTTTAGCCGAGGTTAGAAAAAAGGGAATTTTGAAATATTTAAGGCCAGATGGTAAGGCGCAGGTAACAATTGAATATCAAAACGGCCGGCCCCGGCGAGCGCATACGATCTTGATCTCAACTCAGCACGCGCCGGAAGTGAAGCACGAGCAGATTAAAAAAGATGTTATCAATAAAGTAGTGGGCGCGGTTTTGTCAAAGAAATTAGTTGATAAAAATACGCGATTTTTGGTTAATCCGACCGGCCGTTTCGTAATCGGCGGGCCGGAAGGGGACACCGGTCTTACGGGGCGAAAAATAATCGTTGATACTTATGGTGGAGTTGCTTCTCATGGCGGCGGCGCTTTTTCCGGCAAGGATCCGACAAAAGTTGATCGCTCCGCCGCTTACGCCGCGCGATGGGTGGCTAAAAATATCATTGCCGCCGGTTTAGCCGATAAAGTCCAAACGCAAGTGGCTTATGCCATTGGCATTCCAGAGCCGTTGGCGGTGAATATTGATACTTTTGGCACGGGTAAAATACCAGACGAGAAATTGTCCGGAGTTGTCGCCGAAGTTTTTGATTTGCGCCCCGGAATGATTATTAAAAACCTGCGGCTCCGCCGGCCAATTTATCGCCAAGTGGCCGCTTATGGACATTTTGGAAGAATTGATCTTGATTTACCCTGGGAAAAAACCGATAAAGTAGGGGAGCTGAAAAGACGGTTAAAGTAGCGTCAATCCCGCGCCTAGGAGAGCAGGATTCGAACTAGCGTCAAATTTAGAAGAGAGAATTTGAGCCAAGTTCGAATCCTGCTCTCCTATTATCCGCCTAAATGGCGGATTTTTGTTTTTGAATAAACAAGTTATAATTAAACTTAATGGCTGAAATTAACAAAAAATCCTTGGAGCATTTGGCCGATTTGGCGCGGTTGGAGCTTTCCGGAAAAGAAAGCGAGAGTTTTTTAGTTGATCTGCAAAAAATTCTTGATCATTTTAATGAATTGCAAGAACTAAACACCGAAGAGGTTCAGCCGATGACTGGAGGGACAATGTCTAAAAATGTTATGCGCGAAGACGAAATTTTTAAAGAAGACCATTACACTGATGCCGGAAAGTTGGCCGAGCAATTTCCTGAACGCCAAGACGGGTTTTTGAAAATACCCCCGGTGTTTGAATAAACTCCACCAATATGACTAATCAAGCACCAATATGCCAATATGCGAATTCGTATATTCGCGCTATATTCGTATATTAGTGAAGTTTTATGCACTTACACGATTTAACAATCAAAAAGTTCCACGAAGGTTTACTAAAAAAAGATTTTTCCGCGCTGGAAATAACGAAGGAATTTTTTGATTACATTGAAGTTAAGGATAAAGAAATTGGGGCTTATCTTTCCTTGGCCAAAGACGAAGCATTTTTGCGGGCCGAAAAAGCAGATTTAAAAATTGCCAAAGACGAACCGATGGACGCGCTGAGCGGGGTGCCGCTCGCGATCAAAGACAATATTTTGATTGATGGCCAGCCGGCTACTGCCGCATCTAAAATTTTGGAAAATTATAAGGCGGTTTATGACGCAACGGTAATTAAGAAATTAAAAGCCGTTGGAGCGGTTTTCCTTGGCAAAACTAATATGGACGAGTTTGCCATGGGTTCTTCGACAGAAAATTCCGGATTTAAATTAACTAAGAATCCTTATGATTTGGAACGAGTTCCGGGAGGGTCTTCCGGCGGTTCGGCAGCCGCGGTTGCCGCCCATATGGCAGTGGCCGCCTTTGGTTCTGATACCGGCGGTTCAATTCGACAGCCAGCCAGTTTCTGCGGTGTTGTCGGATTAAAGCCGACTTATGGAGCGGTTTCTCGACATGGATTGATCGCGATGGCTTCAAGCTTGGATCAGATCGGCCCTTTTACGAAAACCGTTGAAGACGCGGCGATTTTATTTAAAACTATTGCCGGAAAAGATCAGTTTGATTCTACCAGCGTTGAAACAAATTATAATGATGAATTATTAAATCCAAAGCTTGAAGATGTTAAAAAACTGACCGTCGGTCTGCCGGAAGAATATTTTATAAGCGGCGTTGAGCCAGGCGTCATTAAAGCAGTTGAATCGGCAATCAATCAATTCAAAAGTTTGGGGATTAATTTTAAAAAAATCAGTTTGCCGCACACCAAATACGCCTTATCTTGCTACTATATCATTATGCCCGCGGAAGTTAGCGCCAATTTAGCTCGTTTTGATGGTATAAGATATTCCAAAATCCAAAATCCAAAATCCAAAATCCAAAACTTGCTGGAATTGTATAAAAGACAGCGCAGCGAAGGATTCGGGCCGGAAGTGAAGCGAAGAATTATTCTGGGAACTTTTGTTTTATCATCCGGATATTACGATGCTTACTATGCCAAAGCGCAGAAGGCGCGCGCGCTGATCAAAAAAGATTTTGATGAAGCATTCAAAGAAGTAGATGTTATTCTTACTCCGGTCGCGCCAACGCCGGCATTCAAATTCGGAGAAAAAACCAGCGACCCATTGGCGATGTACCTTTCTGACATATTTACCATTCCAGTCAATCTTGCTGGCTTACCCGCTATTTCGATACCAGTGAAACAAGCGACAAGCGACATGTCGCGCGTCACAAGTCATAAGCCACTGCCTATCGGTTTTCAATTGATTGGCAAACATTGGCGAGAGGCCGATATTTTGGGGATGGGGATGTTTTATGAAAGATTACAAATTTAATTAAATTTGTAAAAATATGACAAACAAAGTTATTCAATTTTCAATTCAAGCCAGCGGGATTATTGGGAATTTTTTAGATGAAAATCTTCTCTGGCTGCGGATCGTTTCGTTTATTATTTCCGGCCTGCTTTTGTGGGGAATTATTTATTGTATTTTAGGCAGCAGTTATCTTAAAACTAAAACCGATCAGTGGATGGATTTTTTGGGAGTGGGAGACGTAGGCCGCCGCAGGCAGTTGCGCGGATGGAGACAAATTAAAAAGCGATTGAAAACCGACGAAATGACAAATTGGAAATTAGCGATAGCAGAAGCGGATAAAATTCTAGACGAGATTTTTAAAATGAGCGGTCTGCGCGGGGAAACGACGGAAGATCGTTTTAAGCAAGTCGCGCCAACCCAACTTTCTAACATTGAAGAGATTATGCAAGCTCATAAATTGCGCGATCGGGTTATGCGCGAGCCGGATTTTGTTATTAGTCAGGAGGAAGCTGGAGCCGCCATTGCTATTTATCAAAAAGCTTTCAAGAAACTTGGTTTGCTTGACTAATATATAATAATTCCGCTAAAATTTCTAAAGTTCCTTAGTTCCTTGCGTCAAAGATTTATATAAAGGGAGGTGGCAGGATGGCCGAGGACAGACCAGTGAATGTTGGTGTTACTATTATGGTTTTTTGTCAATTTAAGGGAAAACTTGCTCGCGCCTTTGTGTCCGAGGAAACGCATACGAGATTAAGAAAGATAATTAATTATGGCCGGTTTGACGGCCGGAAAGAATGGAGTTTGGTAGGGATTTTGCGAAGGGCATTTACGTTATATGGCATTTCTGAAAACGCGATCAAAAAATATCTTGATGAGCTTGAAAGGAAGATAAGAGACGATAAATGAGCGATGAACAGGGCCCAGCCGTAATTTCAAAACACCCTAACGGGTGCTTTTTGTTTCAGCAGTCTGCGCGGGCGGCCGGATTTGAACCGGTGACCTTCCGCGTGACAGGCGGACGCTCTAACCAGACTGAGCTACGCCCGCGCAGATTGCTGGAATACCTTTGTTAATATACTATTTTTTAATTTGTTTTACAATTTTTTTGAATTTTCTTCCGCGATCTTTATAATCTTTGAACATGTCAAAACTGGCGGCGCCGGGAGAAAAGACGATAGTAACTGGCAATCGGTAATCGGCAATTAGAGACTTCGCAGTTTTATATGCAATTTTAATAGCAGATTCTAAATTGCCGCCTTTTCTAATTACTATTTTCTGGTTACTAATTACTGAGGCTATTTTATTTTTATTTTCGCCAAAAAGCATAACAGCTTTGACATTGCAGGCTTTTTTAATGGCATCGGCAAGAGGTTTATAATTGAGATTTTTATCTTTTCCGCCGGCAATCAAAATGGTTAATTGGTTTGTTGATTGGCTGGTTATTTGGTTATTAGAAAAGGAAAGAACGGCGGCGGCGGAAGTTTGCGGATTGGTGCTCGCGGAATCATTGTAAAAATCTATTCTAGAATTCATTCCAACGTTCTTAAGAACGTTGGAATGAATTTTTATACCGCGGACGAATTCCAGCCGATGCTCTATTCCTTTAAATTCCGCGATTGTTTTATCAATGATATGGTCGGGACAGTCCAGATTTTGGGCGATTGCTTTTGCCATCGCGGCGTTTTTTTGATTATGATCGCCCGGGATTTGCAGACCGGGTAGGCCAATGTTTTCCGGAGAAACGGGGATTTTTCGAGCAGGCGATTGATCGGCAATCCATTTTGAAAACTTGTTATCAGAGGAATAAAATATCTTATCTTGTTTTGAATTCTGAAAACGGCCGATGTTAGCTTTGGCATTAATATATTCTTTGAAATTTTTGTGACTATCTAGGTGATCGGGGAAAATATCTAAAATCGCCGCCAATCGCGGAGATTTCGCGAGGTCTTGGAGTTGAAAACTAGAGAGTTCCAGAATAACCATTGTTCGAGAATCAATTTTTGGCAATATTTCCAGCGCCGACTTGCCGATATTTCCAGCCAAGGCCGCCTTAAATCCGGAGTTTTTGAGAATTTGATAAAGCAATGTGGCAGTTGTGCCCTTCCCCTTGGTGCCCGTTATTCCGATGACGATTTGTCCGTGATGTCCGTGTTCAGTCCGCGTGGTTCCGTGAAGTTGTTCAAAGAACAACTTAGTGGCGCTGGAGAAACGAATCCCTTTTTTGATGGCGCGCTGAATCTGCGGTAAATTGTACGGCACTCCCGGCGAGCGAAAAACAACATCAAACTTGTCGAGATTTTTTAAATAATTTTTGTCCCGTTTTTGATCCAGAATTTCAATTTTTGCTCCGCCATAAATCGGCGAGCGTTTCAAGAATTTGAGCGTTGATTTTCCTTCTATTCCAAAGCCCAGAATCGCGATCTTCATATTTACACAATATACAAAAAACTCGCCCGTGGCGAGTTAGAGATAGCTAGAATCTAGATAATTCTTTTTACTAAAACCACCGGATGTTTTGTTCCGGGAACGGGTTTTATTTCTACGCCTCTTTTGCTTGAACAATGAGTCATGTGCCTGTTTCCGATATATATTGCCACGTGGCCAATCAGCAATTCCCGATTGTCTAGAATAACTGTCCGAGGTCTGTGTCCTTTGAAAAACAATAAATCGCCGATTTCCCAAAGTTCGGGATTGCCAACCGCGACTTCTTTTCCGCAAAGTGCCTGAAGATTGGAACTGCGCGCCAGATTGATTCCGAATTTTCCAAATATATATTTTACGAACAAGGAGCAATCGAAATAATTTGGCGTATCCTCGTTTTTCGCGCCGTATTTATAAGGCCTACCTAACAGCTTAACTGATTCCAGGATTATTTTTTTCTGGATATTTCGTTTCGGCTTTTCGCTGGGCGTCACCGGTGCCTCTTTAAAGGGCTAATTATCATTTTATCGAGACCCCATAAGGCTTGTCAATCGCAAGGATAGTTTGATATAATATTCTCGCGGGGTAGAGAAGTAGTATCTCGCAAGGCCCATAACCTTGAGATCGTTGGTGCAATTCCAACCCCCGCAACAAAATTTTTACTTTAATTGCCGGCGTAGCTCAGCGGCACCCCGCACTAAAACAAGTTTAGTACGGGGCAAGGAGCGAGCCAAGATGGCTGGGTAGCTCAGTGGTAGAGCAGGCGTTTCATAAGCGCCAGGTCGCGAGTTCGATCCTCGCCCCAGCCACCAAAATTTGTGATGCCCCCTTGTTTTATTGCTGTCAGTCTACTAATCTAAGTCCGTACTTTGAAAAGTCATTTTTGGAGGGAACGTGGCGGAGCAATTGGTGTGGGTAGGATTTACGGCCATCCTTTTTCTTGTCGGACTTTGTGTATTGGGCGCCATTTTGTCAATTGAGAAAAAGTCAAAGCGATACGCATCTTTGGCCGCCCTTTATTTTTTTGTTTGCGGTATGGTATGCGTTTTCGCGGGATTAGTAACTGCGATGCCCTGGTTTAAATTTTTTATGATGTTGGCGGCCGGGTGTAATCTTATTTGGGGGATAGAATATGTGCGGCAATATCATAAGGAAAGTAAAAAGGCTTCGCTACCATGTCCCGAGGAAAACCGCGAAAAGCAAAAGACGAATCAGGGCGCGGAGCATTTTGATAGATACGCGTAAGCTTGGAAAGGAGGTGGGATCATAACAGCCACGACTGCTATGGCCGTTTCAGTTGCAGTGATTCTCGTTATATCTATCGCGGCAACCTTACTTTTCAGACATAGTCGCAGATTACACCTTTTTTGCGGTGTTCGGGATTTGATGTTTGCCGGTTTGTCTTTTCTGTCATTCGCGATTCATAATTTTCACTGGCTTTGGTCTTGGGTCCCTTTATATTTTTTTTGATATCAGGCTTACTGCAGTTGCGTAAAGGAATGGAATCTCCACCAGTATGCGCAGTATGCAAAGAGTGCACCGACGGTAAAATTAATCCCCCTAATTAGGGGGATTTTATAATTTTGGAAAATGACTTCGGTGTTTATTCCAATGTTCTTAAGAACTTGAGAATAACCTTTAATTTCTATATACTTCTATTTCACAATCGAGACATAGAAGTACAGCTTATAATATAAAGAAAAATAATTTATCATCAGAAGAATTCGTATTTTCCTCCAAAAATGTTAAAATAATAAGCATGGATATTCAAGATTTACGACATTCTTTTCATCACGAGATCAAAGGCGTTAAAGACGCAAAAACCCTTGAGGGGTTTAGAATAAAGTATTTAGGGCGCAAAGACGGCGAGCTTACTAAAATTTTGCGTTCACTGAAAGATTTGCCGTTGGCAAAAAAGAGAAAAATTGGTCCTGCCGCCAATAATTTGCGAAAGGAAATCGAAGTCGCTTTAGAAGCAAAACTTAAGGAGCTACAAACTACAAACTACAAACTACAAACTAGAATTGATGTTACTATGCCCGGCAAAAAGATTCCGGTCGGGCATCTTCACCCGCTGACTTTGATGGAAAATAGAATTCGGGAAATTTTCCGCGGTTTGAATTTTTCCGTTGTTGAAGGCCCGGAGATAGAAACCGAACATTATAATTTTGACGCTTTAAATATTCCGGCTAATCATCCAGCTAGGGATATGTGGGACACCTTTTGGTTAAAACTTTCTGCCAACGGCGGAAAGTTCGCCCAACCAGATTTGCGAAGCAAATCTGGTTTAGGGCTAAAAACGCAGACTAACGCAGAAAAAATTCCGCGTGAGTCCGCGTCAAGTCCGCGTGTGTCTGCGCTGTTAAGAACTCACACCAGTCCGATGCAGATTCGTTATATGGAAACGCATCGGCCGCCGTTTCAGATAATTGTGCCCGGACGAGTATTTCGTTATGAGGCTACTGACGCTTCCCACGAAATCAATTTTCATCAAGTTGAGGGTTTGATGGTCGGAGAAAATATCAATCTGGCTAATTTTAAATATATTATTGAGGAATTTTTCCGCCAGCTTTTCGGCGCCGGCACGCATATCCGTTTTCGCCCAAGTTATTTTCCGTTTGTCGAACCCGGTTTGGAAATAGACATTCTCCTTGACAGGAGCGCAGAAGAACGCGGACTATACGCAGACCAACGTGGAAAAAGTCTGCGTGAATCCGCGTGGTTGGAGGTGATGGGCGCGGGAATGGTGCATCCCAATGTTTTTCGAGCCGTTGGTTATGATTCCAGAAAGGTCCAGGGTTTTGCTTTCGGTTTGGGCATAGAAAGGCTGGCGATGATTAAATATAAGATCCCCGATATACGATTGTTCTACTCGGGAGACCTGCGTTTCATTAACCAGTTTTGATGAATGCCACGATGAATTATGAGGCACGAATTATGAATTATGCAGCATGAATTTTAGCCGAAGGCCATCCTTGATTCATAATTCCTAATTCATAATTCAACAAAACAATGAAATTTTCCTACACATTATTAAAAAAACTGGCGCCCGTTATAAAAAGCTCCGAGCAACTGATGGAAGCCTTAGCTTTTCATGCTTTTGAAGTTGAAAAAGTTGATGGCGATGTTATAGACATCGTCATTCCTGCTAATCGTTATTCTGATGCCGCCTCGCATTATGGGATGGCCGTGGTAGTGTCGGCAATTTTAGGCAAAAAAACGCCAGAATTAAAACTGCCGGCGCTAAAGTCTAAAGCGCAAAGTTTAAACTTCAAAGTTGGCATTGATTCCAAAAAGCTTTGTCCGCGTTACAGCGGACTTTATGCCGAGATTAACAAGATTGGTAAATCTCCCGAGTGGATGCAAAAAATTTTAATTTCCTGCGGTTTGCGTCCAATTAACAACATCGTTGACGTGATGAATTATGTGATGCTGGAAATAGGACAACCATTACACGCTTTCGATTTTGACGAAATAGAAAGCGTGAAATCCAAAATCCAAAATCCAAAATCCAAAAATATTGTCGTTAGATTAGCAAAAGAAGGCGAAAAAATTGAAACAATTGATGGTGGCAAATATGACCTCGATGTAAATGATTTAGTAATAGCGGATGAAAAAGGGGCATTAGCGATTGCCGGGGTAAAAGGCGGAAAGCGCGCCGAGGTTTCTTTAAAAACTAAACGTATTATTGTTGAGGCGGCGAATTTCGATTCGGTTAGCGTTTACAAAACTTCTCGGCGGCTCAATTTATTCACTGATGCTTCGGCGCGCTTTTCTCATGGACTAGCACCCGTGTTAGTTGAAAAGGGGATTAAGAGAGCGGCTCAGCTTTTGAAAGAAGTTTGCGGCGCCAGATTGGGCGATTGGCTCGATGTGAACTATGTGAAGCCGAGTAAAACGATTATCAAGTTTGACGTGGAAAGATTTAATAAGTTGACCGGACTTAGTTTAAGCGAAAAAGCGTGTTTGGAATATCTTAAAAAATTAGGATTTCAAGCAAGGGGCAAATTTATTGAGCCGCCGGCTGAACGGACCGACATTTTGATTTTCGAGGATTTAGCCGAGGAAATTGTTAATCTTTATGGGTATGACCGGTTGCTTTCGGTTGTCCCGCGCGCGCTCTTGAGCCCTTCTGGAGCGGAAGATCAAATAGTTCTTAAAGATAAAATCAGAAGCATTCTAACCGGCTTTGGCTTGAGTGAAGTTTATAATTATTCTTTCATCGGAGAGCCTGATCCGAATCTACAAAATAAATTTTCATTGGTGGAGCTGGTAAATCCAATTGCCGATGATAAGAAATACCTGCGGCCCAGTTTATTTCCTCACTTGACTAGAAATATCGAAGAGAATTTTCGGTTTTACGATGAAGTAAGGATTTTTGAAATCGGTCGCGTTTTTGCGAAGGCAAGCGGCAAGAACGGTATAGCAAGCGGCATTAATGAGCAATTGAGTTTGGGGATCGCATTGGGGCTTAAAAAAGGCGCGCCATTTTTGGAGTTGAAAGGAATTGTTGAACAAATGCTCGGACAAGCGGGCTTAGTTGATTATTTTACAAAAGAAGACGGCGAAGGTCGTTTACGGCTTGAATCCGATCATCGCACGCTCGGGTATTTAATTGCCAAAGACAATAAAGCCCTTGCGGAAATTAATCTTGATGAATTGCTTCAATTGGTGGTCGGCGAAAAAGAATATAGGCCATTGCCGAAATATCCATCGGCGACGCGCGATCTTTCATTTATGGTTGACGCTGAAGCGAGAGTAGCCGCGATTCAAAATATTATTGAAAATACCAGCCATTTACTCGATGACGCCGACTTATTGGATTGGTACGAAGACCCGAAACTTGGCCCGAATAGAAAAAGTCTTACTTTTCGATTAGTTTTCCAAGCCGAAGATCGAACTTTAACCGATGAGGAAGTCGATCAAGAGTTAGGCAAAATTGTAGCCAGTTTGAAGGAGAAGTTTGATGTAGAATTAAGATAATGAAAACATTACGACTAGTTTTACTTCTGGTGTCAGTTGGCATACTGGCTTTGGCTGGGGGAGTGTTCGCGCGGTATGGCTATGAAAAGGTTTCGGTGGCGCGCGCGCAAAAGATAGTTCAAAAATCAACCGAGCGTTTGTCGGAAATTAAGTCTTTTGAATACTCGGCTAAAGCAAAAATTGAGCAAGCTGGGCCCCCGCTTCCTGGGACTTCGGCAGTAATCGCGATAGACGGCGTTTCGGATTTTAGTAGCGCGCAGAATCCAAAAAGCCGTTCTCTCTTGACTGTAATGCCCGAAAGTTTTCAGACGACCCTTTTGCCAAAAGACGCAGTTATAAGTTTAGAAACTAGACATTTGGGGAAAATTTATTATTTGAGACTAGCAATATCACCAGAGCTACTTCCCTTCTTACCACTCCAACTTCCCAAAGATTGGATTAAAATTGATTTCGAAGAAGCGCGAAAATCACTTTTACCAAGTTTACCGGGCGTCCCGAAGGGCGCGGAGCAGGTGCGATTGTCCGAAGAGCAAAAAGCTAAACTTAAAGAGATTATTATCAAAGCCAAGCTTTTAAAGATAACGGCGGTTTTGCCCGGCGAAAAATTGGACGACATAGACACCTACCGCTATGGATTTGTAATAGACAAAAACGCCCTTATAGATTTTGCCTGGCAGTTAATAGCATTACAGTTAGAGCTTATGCAGCAAATACAACCAGATCAGCCGGTTGATAAAGAAGCCCTGGGAAAAGCCAATGCCGATTTTAGAAAAAAGCTGGAAGAGCAGTTAGCGCTAATTGTAATGCCTAAAGGTGAAATATGGATAAGCAAAGCTGATCTTTTGCCCCGCAAAATATCTTTAGTTTGGGAGCCGACATTTCTTGGACAGACTACACCGACCGGTAAACTGGGCATAGAATTTATCTTTAAAAGTTTTAACCAACCCGTAGAAGTACAAATTCCTTTTCCGACGAAATCACTTGAAGAAGTTATGGGGGCGCTTTTTGGCGATTTCTTTGGAGGTATTCCAGCCCCATTAGTAAAATAGTCCATAGTTTGTAAACTAATTTTGACATAGAATTGCGACAGAGAGTTGTCGTTTCCCAATATCCTTGAGTTGTCATCGAGTTGCCATCTCCCAATATCCTTGAGTTGTCATCTCCCGTTATGCGCGCTATAGCGCGCATAACGGGAGATTTTAAGTAAATTAATTTAGCCGCCAATTCTGGCGGCTTTTGCGTTAATCATCATTCGCGTTCATCATCGGATTTTTCTTGTTCTTCGGGATCAATTCCAATTAGTTCAAACTTCCTTTTTTCAAGCTTTTCCAGCGCCTCAATCAACGGCATATCCATTTGTAAAAATCCTTTTTCAATGTGCCCTGCGCAGATTTTAAGAAATCTATCAATCCATAAGGCTTCATGGAGGGCGTCTACCGCTTTTTCTTCTTCTTGCTTAAAAAATTCATCCGCTTCGCGATCTATGTTGCCCATCTGCCACCTCCTTTCTATACCTATAGTCTAGTTTAATCCATTATAACTCATAAAATCAAACGGAATTAAAATCTTGCATTATTGCGTTAATTATGTAAAATTATCACAGTTCTTTACAACCACAATTTAGAGGTCAACGATGCATTTCAAAACCGCGTGTCTGCTGGCAGTCGGCCTTATGGACGTTGTTACTTTTAGCTGGGCGATACATATTCATAGAACCGAACTCCATTCTTTCAAAGAAGATTTGTTATTCGGCGCCGCCGCGTTTTTTGCCCTGTTATTTTTCGCGATTATGTCCAGCCATAGATGTTGTAGGTCAAGGTGGAGGTCAAGCAAGAATACAGAGAATACAATCGGCCGCGACGAGTTTTGCCGCGTGGAGAGTAAATATGGCTAAGAGATCAGGTGGTCAAAGGCTTTGTTTGCGTTGCGGCAAAGCAAAAGTCGCTTCTTGCAGAATTACTCGTGACCTCTGTTTGGAAATTGAATTGATTTTAAGGCGAGATCCTCAGTTGCCGCAGAGAGTCAAGAGATCATTGAACGAGATAGATAAAAGATTTTATTGGACTCTTAAAAATGGTGTTTTATACCCCTCCGAGAAGCTGGCAAAAAGAGGCGAAAAACCTCACAAATTGCTTAGCGGCGGCCGCGCTTCCAAGAAAAGATCGCCAAAACACTAGCCAGCCAAATCAGGTTGGTTTTTTATTTGTTTTTGACGATGAAATTTGCTATAATTAAATAGTCTTAAAAGAGGTCTATTTATTAAAATGGCTAAAACAAAAGCAAAAAAAGCGAGTAAAAATGAGGAGAAACAGCCTTCTTATACTGCCAAAGACATTTATGTTTTGGAAGGATTGGAGCCGGTTCGAAAGCGGCCGGGGATGTATATTGGCACAACTGATGTTGCTGGCCTACACCACCTAATTTATGAAGTCGTTGATAATTCAATTGACGAGGCGATGGCCGGATACGCGAAAAATATTCAAGTTGAGTTTTTGCCGGGCAATCGGATAGCGGTAACCGATGATGGCCGCGGCATTCCGGTAGAGATTCATAAACAAACCAAAAAATCCGCGCTTGAAACCGTGATGACAACTTTGCATGCCGGAGGGAAATTTGGCGGCGAATCTTATAAAGTCTCCGGCGGCTTGCATGGCGTCGGCGTTTCGGTAGTTTGCGCCCTCTCAAAGTGGATGAAAGCGGAGGTTTGCCGCGATAAAGGACTTTATGTTCAAGAATATGAGCGCGGTAAACCGCAATATAAAGTTAAAAAAATAGCAAAGTGCGATAGTACCGGCACTAAAGTAACTTTTGAGCCGGATCCGGAAATTTTTAAAACGATTGAATTCGACCGCAAGCGCGTCTTGGATCATTTGCGCCAGCAAGCTTTTCTTACTAAAGGCGCAAGAATCGAAGTCATCGATATTCGCGAAAAAACGCCTTTTTACCACGCCTTCTATTTTGACGGCGGACTTTTATCATTTATCAAATTTCTTAACCGCAGCGAAAAACCGCTGCAAGAGACGCCTTTTTACATTAATAAAACCTCGGAGGGCGTGGAGGTTGAGGCGGTTTTTACTTATAATAACGAATTGGAAATTCAGGAATTGAGCTTTGCCAATAATATTTATACTCCTGATGGCGGGATGCATTTGACCGGTTTTCGTTCGGCCTTAACCCGCACTTTAAATGATTATGCTCGCGGCAACGATTATGTTAAAAAAGATGAAGATAATTTGACTGGTGATGATGTGAGGGAGGGTCTTGTTGCCATTGTTTCGGTGAAAATTCGCGAGCCGCAATTTGAAGGCCAGACTAAGGCAAGGTTAGGAAATTCTGAAGCCAGGACGGCGGTTGAGGGCGTTATCGGTGAAGCGCTTAAGGAATTTTTGGAAAGAAATTCTGTCGATGCCAGGCGTATCATGGAAAAATGCCTGTTGGCCGCTAAGGCCAGGAAAGCGGCTAAAGCGGCGAAAGAAACCGTGCTACGCAAGGGGATTTTAGAAGGATTAACTCTGCCCGGAAAATTAGCCGATTGTAGTTCAAGAAACCCCGAAGAATCGGAGTTGTTTATCGTGGAAGGAGATAGCGCCGGTGGGTGTTTTTTCGGTGAAACAAAAGTAGCTTTATTAGATGGAAGGAATATCTCGTTTAAAGATTTAGTTGAGGAAGAAAAAAAAGGAAAGAAAAATTTTTGTTATACCATAAAAAAAGATGGCCATATTGGCGTTGCTCCTATTTTAAATCCAAGAATAACCAGGCAGAATGCTAAAGTGGCTAAGGTTATTTTGGATAATGGTCAAGAAATTATATGTACGCCAGGTCATAAGTTTATGCTTAGAGATGGCACTTTTAGAGAGGCCAAAGATTTAAATTGCAGAGATTCTTTAATGCCTTTATATCGAAAAAAATCGGAGATTGGAGGGCGAATAACAATTGATGGGTATGAAATGGTCTACAATCCTAAAGAAAATTTTTGGAGGTTTACTCATGTTTTATCAGATGGGCTTAATTTAGAAAATAAAACGTATTTTGAAACTAATGGACCACAAAGGCACCATAAAGATTTTAATAAATTAAATAATAATCCGAATAATATTACCCGACTATCCAAAGAAGATCATTTTAGAATCCATCAAGAAATTGCCCTGACCGTATTGAGAAGCCCAGAGGTTTTAGAAAAATTAAGGAAAATAAGGCAATCCCCCGAATATAGAAATAGGATAAGCAAAAAAATGCGCGAGCCCAGAATGAGAGCCATACTTAGCGAAAGAGCCAAAAAACAATGGGAAAACGAGAATTATAAAAAATTTATGGCTCAGAAGTTTTTAGGATTTTATAAAAATAATGAGGAATACAGAAATAAAAATAAAAAATTACTGTACAAAAGCCAGATGGAGTATTGGAACAACGAAGACAACAGAAAGAAACAAGCCGAAAGGGTTAGAAATTATTTCCATAAAAATTTAGTCATAAGGTCTTGGCTTTCTCAAATCGCGAAACAGCAGTGGGATGATTCAGCTCTAATAAAATGGAGGGCGAACAAAACCAAAGAACAATGGACTCAAGCATTTAGAATTAAAAGGAGCATGGCTTATAGCAAGACATATAAAGAGAAGGCCCTGAAATTGCTAAAAGAACTTTTTGATGGAAATGGGAAAATTGAAAAAGGAGAATATACACGGGAAAGACTTATTAGAAAAGACAAATCTATCCTTAGATATGAAACCATTTGTGAAAGATTTTTTGATAGTGATGAAAATAAATTGAAAGAAGCCGTAATAAATTACAATCATAAAATTAAAGCAGTGATTCCATTAGAAGAAAAGATGGACGTATACGATATAGAGGTTCCCAATACTCACAATTTTGCTCTTGCTTCTGGAGTTTTTGTTCATAATAGTAGTAAGCAAGGACGTGACCGGCGAACTCAAGCAATTCTTCCGCTTAAGGGCAAGATTTTGAATGTGGAAAAATCAAGGATTGATAAAATGCTTTTGAACAAAGAGATTAAAGCGTTAGTGGTTGCCATAGGAACGGCGATAGCCGAGTCGTTCGATATCAATAAATTGCGCTACCATAAAGTGATTTTAATGACTGACGCCGATGTTGACGGATCGCATATCCGGACTTTGCTTTTGACTCTTTTTTATCGCTACTTTCCCCAAATTATTGACGAAGGCCATCTTTACATCGCCCAACCCCCGCTTTATCGCGTTCAAAAAGGCAAAGAAATAAGCTATATTTACAGAGAAGAAGAAAGAGAAAAATTACCGAAAGAGGGGATTAATTTACAGCGCTATAAAGGTCTTGGCGAAATGAATCCGGAACAGCTTTGGGAAACGACCATGGATCCGGCCAAAAGAGCATTGAGGATAGTGAAGGTGGATGATGTCGAAGAGGCTGATAGAATGTTTGATGTTTTGATGGGTGAAGACGTTGAGCCGAGGAAAAATTTTATACAAGCCCACGCTCTTTCAGTTAAAAACTTCGATATATAAGAACGGAGAGGTTAGATGCGACAGATGGGGGTTGGGGGTTGACAATTCATCAAAAATTTACTAAAATATAAAATAATATGTTAGCTAAATTTCAGGCGTTCCTACAAGAATCGAAACAAGAATTTAAGAGAATCAACTGGCCGGATTTTCAGGAAACCAGGCGTTTAACTTTAATCGTTATAGGGTTGTCGCTCGGGGTAGCAATTTTTCTGGGCTTGCTGGATTTTATATTCAGCAGTTTATTGCAGAAATTGATTTTATAACTCCACCAATATACTAATCAAGCACCAATATACAAATTCGTATATTCGCGCTATATTCGCCATATTGGCGAAGTAACATGAAGACTGAAGAAAAAAAATTAACTAGACATTGGTATGCCATTCATACTTATTCCGGATATGAAGACGCAGTGTCTCGTTATTTAAAACAAAGGGTTGAGTCGTTGGCGATGAACGACAAGATTTTTAATATTATTGTTCCGAAAGAAAAGAAAATTAAGATTAAAAACGGTAAACGGCGAACGGTTGAAGAAAAAATTTATCCGGGGTATGTATTAGTGGATATGATTTTGAGCGACGATTCTTGGTATGTGGTTAGAAATACGCCGCGCGTAACCGGATTCGTCGGCTCCGACACGACTACGCCCGTGCCGCTTTCCAAAGAAGAAATCGACGTCTTAATGTCCAGAATGAGCGAAGAGGAGGCCGCGGCTAAGTTTAAAATCGATCTCACGGTCGGCGATATGGTTAAAATCATTGACGGGCCGTTTAAAGATTATGAAGCGAAAGTTTCCGAAATTGATGAAGAAAAAGGCAAGATTAGGATTTTAGTTCCGATTTTCGGACGCGATACGGTCGTAGAACTGGATTCGCTGCAAGTGCAGAAGATCTGAACCTACGCGAATGCCTGGCGCGAATGTATACGAATTGTATGCGAATCAATTATGCCGGAAATATTATACAAGGAGCTCTGTTATCAACTAAACGGATTGTTTTTTACAGCGCAAAATGAATTGGGCTCGGCTTGTTCCGAAAAGCAATATCAGGATGTATTAGAGTTTAAGCTTAAAGCGGCCAGCGTAAATTACGAGCGCGAAAAGGACTTGCTTTTTCAATTAAAAGAAGGTAATATTTCAGGAAATAGAGTTGACCTCATTGTTAATAATCAAGTTTTAGTTGATGTAAAAGCAAAGAAACATATTACCAGAGAGGACTTTAAGCAAATGCTGCGGTATCTCAAGGCTGGAAAATATCGACTTGGTATAATCGTAAATTTTGGAAGTTCTACCGTCAATATAAAAAGAGTAATTAATTCCGATATTCGTATATAATTAGCATATATTCGCATCAAGCATTTGTGTGAAATCCATGGCAAAACCAATCAAAACAATTCTTAAACTTCAAATTGAAGCCGGCAAGGCAAATCCCGCCCCTCCGATTGGGCCAGCTTTAGGCCAGCACGGCGTTAATATCGCCGAATTCTGCAAGCAGTTTAATGACGCGACGAAAACAATGACGGGCGATGTTGTTCCGGCTGAAATTACTATTTATGAAGACAGGAGTTTTACTTTTAAATTAAAAACTCCGCCGGCTTCGGCGCTTTTGAAAAAAGCAGCCGGCATTGAAAAGGGGTCCGGCGAGCCGCATCTTAAAAAAGTGGGCAAAGTTACCAAGGAAGATTTGCGTAAAATCGCCGAACGGAAATTGCCGGATCTTAACACTTCTGATATTGAAGCGGCAATGAAAATCGTGGCGGGCACGGCGAGGAATATGGGGATTGAGATCATTGATTGATAAAAAACCCGCAGTATTTGCGGGTTTTGGTTTTATGATGTTTTTGAAAGCAATAACTTAACGACTTCTCTAGAGACTGGCCTGGAGGCCATTTTTTCTCTGAATTCCGGCTCAACCGCCACTCGCACGCACATATAAGATAGAGCAATTTCATTTAGTCTGCTTACGCCTTCCGGCCGCCACTGATCTAGCGAACTAATTTCGCCATCCCTAGAGACTTGGATTTGCTGGGCTTTAAAGCGGTGGGAATCGGTGGCAGGCACTACTAAGACCGAATGTTGGGGAAAAGCGAAAGTTTCTTCTATTTCTCGTTCCATCGCGGCAATCCTTCGAGGATTTTTATAAAAATACCTCGCTAATCCATTCATTCTTCGCGCCCCAATCGGGAAAACGCTTAACCGCCTTTTATTGTTGTCCCCGTTTTCTTCAGATTCGGCGAACCTTCTATGTTTCAGTGAAATCGCCACTCGCGGCCATTGACGGTTTCTTATTACTCCACCGCCAGCCTTTACCCATGCTTGCTTGGAATTCAAAATTCTTGTGTCAAGATCGGCATCGGTCATATTCCAGAGTTGTTCCTCGGTGATCTCGCTTTCTTTCATCAAAGCAAAGATAAGTTTTTGCATTAGTCGCTGTAAAACCATGCAAGCGGGCTGGAGATAAATATTCTTGTACATATCCATATAGAATGCCTGGAGGCCAATGGCAGCATCCAAGAGATCATCCTGATAAGGAACGACGATTTCGCCTCGCACGAATTTTACGCGGTGCGGCAATTCTCTAAATTGCGGCTGGCCGCTATTCGTGTAGGCCGCGTCCCGTTCCAGATAGTCGAATTTTTCAGTTCCCAAATTTTTATCATGAACGGCCTTGAACAAATTATTTCGATGGCTGAATAATCTTTTAATATTCTCAAGATTGCCGCCGCACTGCTTGATGACTTTTGCTAGCCCATTCAACAACTCTAAGCCGCGCTCATCATGATTGATGGCAGTTACTGCTTCGACTACATGCGAATAAGGGCCGTGCCCGATATCGTGTATTAAACTGTAAATTTCAATATCTCTTGCCATATCGCGGTCAATGATATTCCATTTTCGCCAAAGTCTTGTTCGGTGTTGAGTTCGGCCGTACGCGCCAATCGAGTGCTCGAACCGCGTGTGATTGGCGAATGGAAAGATCAGATATGAAAGACCGAGTTGTTTGATGAATCTCAACCTTTGAAAGATCGGGCGATCAATAATCGGCTGTACCTCGCTGCAGTCAATGTCGCCTACGAAAGGATCGTGGAAGATCATGGCTACCTCCTTCTGACGCGCCGACTTACGCAGACTGAACGCAGACCAACGCGGACAACGGGGCAGCATTGGGAGCTTTCAATGTTCTAATTTAAAAATAATCTAAAGCTTTGAGGAAGTCAAAAAATTTTATATAATAAAAGATATGTCGAATTATGCGCCAACCATAGGTTTGGAGATCCATGCGGAACTTAAAACCAAGACGAAGATGTTTTGCGATTCTTTGAATGATCCCGAGGAAAAGCATCCCAATACTAATGTTTGTCCGATATGCGCGGGGCATCCCGGCACTTTGCCGGTTATCAATAAATCAGCCGTTGAAGCGGTTTTAAAAGTCGGGATGGCGCTAAATGGCGATATTCCTCAGCATTCAAAATTTGACCGGAAGAATTATTTTTATCCAGATCTCCCGAAAGGATATCAAATTTCACAATATGATCTGCCGTTGATTTTCGGCGGAGTGTTGAATGGCGTCCGATTAACGAGAATTCACCTGGAAGAAGACACCGGTAGGTTAATTCACCAATTACCCATGCCTACCGGCAGGCAGGCAATTACCAATTACCAATTACCGCCAGCTTCCTTTGTCGATTTAAATCGCGCCGGAGTGCCGCTTATGGAATTAGTAAGCGAACCGGATATTAAAAGCGTCGAACAGGCGGTAGAATTCGCGAAAGAATTGCAATTGATTTTGAGATATTTGGGAGTTTCGGACGCGGACATGGAAAAAGGGCAGATGAGAGTGGAGGTAAACGTGTCTTTGCGCCGAACTGACGCGAAACAAGACGCGGGACAAACGCGGAACCTCGGCACTAAAGTAGAGGTTAAAAATATAAACTCGTTCAAAGCGGCGCACGATGCTATTCAATACGAAATTGAGCGTCAAGCCGAAGTTTTGGAGAAAGGGGAAAAAGTAGTTCAGGAAACCCGCGGTTGGAACGATGTTAAGAAAAAAACCGTTTCCCAGCGGCTAAAGGAAGAAGCGCATGATTATCGTTATTTTCCGGAGCCGGATTTACCGCCGTTGGATTTAAGCAAATTTGATTTAAGGGCGATAAAAATATCTATTCCAGAATTGCCGAAAGAAAAGCGCGCGAGATTTGCCAAAGAATATGGTCTGGCGCCCGAGCAAATTGAGCTTCTAATCGGCGATCGGGAAACGGCGCGATATTTTGAAGAAACAATTTCTGAAATGGCGGCAGATAACAACGCGAGTATAAATGAAAAGATAATTTTGGCCTTTAATTACTTTACGAGCGACTTGCGCGGATTGCTGACGGAAAAAGCATTGTCGCTTTCAGAAGCTAAAATTACTCCGGAAAACTTCGCGGATTTAATTGAATTAATATCCGTTAAAAAAGTTTCCAGTCGAGCGGCTAAGGATATTTTAAGAAAAATGCTGGAAACCGGTTTAGATCCAAATCAGATTTTACAGCAGGAAAATTTAAGCCAGGTTTCCGGCGAAAATGAATTAAAATCCATCGTTGAAAAAGTTGTTAAAGAAAATCCGAATGCGGCGGCGGATTATAAAAAGGGAAAAGTTAACGCGCTTCAATTTCTCGTTGGGAAGGCAATGGCCGAATTAAAAGGCCGCGGCAACCCCGAAGTTTTGCAAAAGATATTTAGAACCATATTATTGCCAGAATAATCCATAGGGGTTACAATTTAGTAGGTTATTGAATCCAGCACTTTGAGAAGGAGGAATCGTGGCAAGCTCAAGATTGGAACTGCCTGATTTTCCTGAATGGGAAAAGATTAATAGCGAGGAACTTCATAAACTCAACAAAACTCGGCCGTTCCTTATGGAAATAGGAATGGGCGATCGCCGATCGTTGTTCGCCATCATCACGCGATACCGATTATTGAAATCCCCCGTATTTTCTTGGGGGTATGATATTGATATTTTCGATAAGGGAGTGATCGTAAAATTATGGGGTGATGGTGAGAATAAGACCCCGAATTTTAAAAGCGTCGGAGCGGCGATTTTGTTTAATGGCGCTTGGCATGTCTTGCAGTTTGGGGAAAGACTGATTTGTCTCTATGAATTTAATAGCGAGACCAGATTTTTAATCCGGGTGATTTTGAAAGTTTATGATATGAATTTGGTAAAGAAATTTGAGTTAGTGGTGAATAAGAGGGCGCGCCATGAGCGATAGAATCAAACCCTCCCCTCCTGATTTTTCAACTTGGAATTTTGTTGATTCGTCATTATTACATGTTAAATTGAAAGGCGGCGATACGGTTGTTTATAAATCGGCAGAAAAAGACAATCGGACTTGGTTTGTTGTTGTGAATAGTTATGCGCATCCGTTACAGCCGGCGAGGGGAGTGGAATTTAATTTTTTTGATAGGGGCGTTGTTATGAAGGGCTGGGGTTTGGCAGATGACGAAGATGATTTTGAAAAAATGAGCAAGGCAGTATTGACAGATGGGAGATGGCGCATATTGTTGCGGGGTGAGAGCGTCAGCACAGATTTTTTGTATCACGAGGATAGTCTGGAATTGGCAGCGGTGGCGATTAAAATTTATGACGACAAAGACAAATTTAAATTCGAGGTAATTATTAAAAGATAACCCCCTTAACGTTAGGGGGTTTAAATTTTATTAGAGTTATTCGGTTAATTTTTTTACAAGATCTTCCAGGTCCATTTCTCCAAGATCGCCTTTATGCCGCTCGCGGACGCGGACGGTTTTATTTTTTTCTTCGACATCGCCGACCACAAGAATATAAGGAATTTTTTCTAATTCGGCATTTCGGATTTTTTTGCCGACTGTCTCGCTTTCCCCGGCTATTTCTACGCGGAAATTATTTAATTGGCCAGCTACTTTCTGGGCGTATTCAACGTGACGATCGGCGACCGGTACAATTTTAATTTGCACCGGCGCCAGCCAGAAAGGAAAAGCGCCGGCGTAATGTTCTATCAAAAAACCGATAAATCGTTCATGGGTGCCGAGAGGTGCTCGGTGGATAACCAGGGGCGTTTTTTCTTTGCCGTCCTTATCTACATAAGTAAGGCCAAAACGGCGGGGACCGGTAAAATCCACCTGATTAGTGGCAAGCGTAAATTCGCGGCCAATGGAGCTCCAGATTTGGACGTCAATTTTGGGGCCGTAGAAAGCGGCTTCGTCTGGGACTTCGACGAAGTTAATTTTGCTTTCAACAAGAACTTTGCGCGCCATGTCCTCGGTTTTTTTCCAGAGTTTCGGTTCGTTGACGTACTTTTTGCCAAGCTCCTTAGGGTCGTGCGTGGAGAAACGCATTATATATTTATCGAAGCCGAAGAGCTTGAAATATTTGAGATACATATCATTAACCGCGTTGAATTCGGATTCAAACTGTTCCTCGGCGCAATAGATATGGGCGTCATTCATGCTAAGCATTCGGACGCGCATAAGGCCGAAAAGCTCGCCGCTTTTTTCATAGCGATAGACTGTGCCGTATTCCGAAAGTCTTAACGGTAAGTCGCGGTAGCTTCTCGGTTCAGCCGCGTAGATTTGGTGGTGATGCGGGCAATTCATTGCCTTGAGATAATACGTTTCTTTTTGCCCGTCCTCTTCTTTAAGGATCATCGGTGGAAACATACTCTCGGCGTAATAGGGGAGGTGGCCGGAAGTTTTGTACATAATTTCTTTTGCAATATGCGGCGTGCGGACTTGCTGGTAGCCAGCTTGTTGTTCGGTTTCTTTAGCAAGGCGTTCAAGCGCTTCAATTATTACTGTTCCTTTGGGAAGCCACAAAGGAAGGCCGGGGCCGACATAATCGCTGAAAGTAAAGAGTTTTAATTCTTTGCCGAGCTTGCGATGGTCGCGTTTTTCGGCCTCTACGCGCATGGCAAGGTAATCATCAAGCTCTTTTTTTGTTTCAAAAGCCAAGCCGTAGATTCTTTGGAGCTGGGGATTTTTTTCATTGCCGCGCCAATAAGCGCCGGCAATTTTATCTAATTTAAAAGCCTCGAGGTTTATTTCGCCGGTATTTTTCACGTGGCCGCCTCGGCAAAGGTCCATAAAAATTTTACCGGTGTGATAAACGCTAAGAGGTTTTTTTTCTTTGGAAAATTCTTTAATAAGTTCGAGTTTAAACGGTTGATCCCCGAAAAATTTTTTAGCTTGGACCGCGGTTACTTTTTTGCCCCTGAAGGCCAGTTTTTGTTTGATCAACGCGCGCATCTCGTTTTCAAAATCTTTGAGATCTTCCGGCGTTAAAGTCCGAGGGAGCAGGAAATCGTAATAAAAGCCATTTTCAATGACCGGTCCAATGCCGAGTTTGGCGTCGGGGAATTTTTCTAAAACCGCCGCCGCCAGAAGGTGGGCAAGCGAATGGCGGATGTTTTCTATTGTCGCGATTTGTTTCTTAGCCATAAATTTGATTATAGGGCATTTTTGACATATCCGCAAAATCAAGACTTAACCCACTTTATTCATTTTTATTTCTCCCGTTATGCGCGCTATAGCGCGCATAACGGGAGAAAAGCAAAGTAAAAGGAATAGAAATCCACGGCCTGACGGCCGCGGTTTTCTGGCAGAAATTATAAAATTAAATAAATTGAACCCTCGATGTATTCGAGGGTTTTTCTATAATTCAACCGCGTTTTCGCAGATCAATTTTATTTCGCCGTCGCGCGAAGATATTCTGCCGGAGATTAACAACGGATTATTTTCCCGCCAAACAGCCGGATTTTTTTGCAGATTGTCGGAAAAAACTATCACTTCCATCGCGTCGCTGAGATCTTCAATCTTCGCGAAAAGCATCGGTTTGCCGGTTTTGGTTACAATTCTTTGAACTTTAGAGATAATTCCGGCGATTCTTGTTAATTGCCGTTCTTGGGCGGCGGCCATAACTTCTTTTATCGGACGCGCTTTGGCCGTTTCAATTTTTTGCTTATAGCCGTTGAGCGGATGATCAGAAATATAAAGACCTAATAATTCTTTTTCCCAGGTCAGTTTTTCTTGAGACGTGGCCGGAGGCGCCGGTTTAAGTTTCAGGGAATTGTCGCTTAGGCGGCTAGCTCCGAATAATCCCATTTGGGAATTGCGCTGTTCTTTTTTGACCAAACTGTTAAATTTTAAAATATCATCAATGTTAGCGAGCGCTGAATTTCTTTCAATCCCCAGTAAATCCAGGGCGCCGGATTTTATCAAGCTTTCCAGAGATTTTTTGTTCAAATCTTTATGTTGGACGCGATTCAAAAGCGAGGTCAGGTTTTCAAAGGGACCGCCGCGCTGGCGTTCTTCCACGATGGCTTGCACGATATTATTTCCAACATTTTTTATGGCGGTTAAGCCGAAGCGGATGTTTCCCGCCTTCGCCCCGCTAAGCGTGGCTTCGGCGGGCAGGTCCGGAGTAAAGTCGGCGGCGCTTTTGTTGATTTCCGGCGGGAGAACATTTATATTCATTTTTTTACATTCGTTAATTAGAGAAGCGATTCGATCGATGTCGCCGCTGTCCGCGTTTAAAAGACTGGCCATGAATTCCACCGGATAGTGGGCTTTTAGATAGGCAGTTTGATAAGCGATGGTCGCGTATGAAGCGGCATGCGAGCGATTAAAGCCATAGCGGTCGAAGGGTTCGATTAATTCCCAGAACCTTTCGGCAATTTCTCTAGAAACGCCATTAGCCAAGCATCCTTGAATAAGCCTTTCTTTTTGTTCCAGCAAGAGTTTGCGGATTTTTTTGCCGACCGCTTTGCGCAGGACATCGGCTTCTGAAAGCGTGAAATTTGCCAATACTCGGGCGGCATTCATCAGTTGTTCCTGATAAATCATGATGCCATAGGTGTTTTTTAAAATCGGTTCCAGTTTCGGATGAAGATAAATGATCGGTTTTCGGCCGAACTTGCGGTCAATATATTCGGGTATAAGATCCATCGGCCCCGGTCGATAAAGCGAGATCATGGCGATAACGTCTTCTAATTCCGCCGGTTTAAGTTCTTTAAGATATCGGCGCATTCCCGACGATTCTAATTGGAAAACCGCGGTAGTATTTCCGGCCTGAAGAAGCTCGAAAGTTTTTTTGTCTTTCGGGGGAAGTTGTGAAAGATCCACAATTTCATTTCGATAATCTTTGACAAGACGGATTGTATCTTCAATGATTGTTAAGTTTTTTAATCCCAAAATATCCATCTTCAAAAGGCCGAGATCTTCGACGCTGTGCATTTCAAATTGAGTCATAATTACATTTTCATCTTGGGGGGCGCGTTGGAGCGGCAAATAACGCGTTAAAGATTCGGTGCCGATTACCATTCCGCAAGCATGAACGGACGCGTGCCTAGCCACGCCCTCCAAATGTTTGGCGGCGTCAAGGATTTTTTGGGCATCGGGGTTAGTTTGACAAAGATCGGCTACTTCTTTTATTTGGAGCACTTGATCAATGGAGAAATTAAAAGGAATAAGTTTTGCCAATTGGTCGCAGAAGCCGTAACTTACGCCAAGAGCGCGGCCGACATCGCGGACTGCCGCTCGGGCGGCCATCGTTCCAAAAGTAATAATATGAGCAACGCGATCCTGGCCGTATTTTTCCTGCAGATAGGCGAAAACTTCATCGCGGCGCCGATCGGTAATGTCCACGTCAATGTCGGGCATTTGAATACGATCGGGATTTAGAAACCTCTCAAATAGGAGGCCGTATTTTAGGGGATCGATGTCGGTAATGCGCAAAATGTACGAAACTAAGCTGCCGGCAGCCGAACCGCGGCCCGGTCCCACCACGATGCCGCGATCTTTTGCCCAATTGATGAAATCTTGGACAATTAAGAAATAGTCGGCAAAACCCATCTTATCAATGACATCGAATTCATATTCCAAGCGCTTTTCTATTTCTGCCGTTACTGCCGGAAAACGCTGCGGCAGTTTTTCTTTGATTAATTTGCGGAGATAAGCCACGGTTGAACCTTCGTTTTCCGGAAGAGGAAATTTTGGAAGAAGGATTTTACCGAGCGGCAGTTCCACGTCGCAGGCGTTAGCGATTTTTACGGTGTTTTCCACGGCTTCCGGCAAGTCTTGGAATAGTTCAGTCATTTGTTCCGGCGAGCGCATTGAAAAATCATCGTCTTTCAGGGTAAGGCGGTCAGGATCATTTAATTTATTCCCGGTCTGCACGGCCAGCAAAATGTCGTGGTATTCAGCGTCTTCTTTTTTTAGATAATGAATATCTTGGGTGGCCGCCAGAGGGATTCCGGTTTTGCGTGAAAGATTAATAAGGCTATCGTGAATTTTTACGATTTCTTTAATTCCGGGATGATGTCCGATTTCGATGAAGAAATTTCCTTGGCCGAAGATGCCTTGATATTCTAAGGCAACTTTTTCCGCTTCCTCCGTTTTTCCGGCAAGGAGCAGGCGAGAAATTTCTCCGGAAAGACATCCGGAAAGAGCGATAAGTCCATTGCCATATTCTTTCAGCAATGCCTTATCCATTCTTGGTTTATAATAAAAGCCCTCCAGATGCGCCTTTGTGGTTAACTGAATAAGATTTTGCCAGCCGGTAAAATTTTTTGCCAGCAAGATTAGGTGAAAATACTTTTCGTCAACTTTAGGTGTTTTATCTAGGCGATTATGAGGAGCAACGTAGGCCTCAACTCCCAAAATTGGTTTAATGCCGGCCGCTTTGGCTTTTTTATAAAATTCAATCGCGCCATAAAGATTGCCGTGATCGGTCAGCGCGATGGCATCCATTCCAAGTTCTTTTGTTTGGGCGACGAGGTCATCAATTTTTGTCAAACCATCAAGAAGCGAATAATGAGAGTGCGTGTGGAGATGAACAAATTTTGGCATACCAGGTGAGTAGAAATTCGATTTTAATTAAACTTCGACACGACTTTTGCTACTTGTTTCATTTTTCGCCAAGTAACGATTATGCTGATGACTTTGTTCGCCTTCGGCGAACCAATCGAGTTTTCACTACCTGGCATACCAGGTAGTAGAAACTCGATTTTAATTTGATAATACCGCGATTAACCTTTAATTTTTGTTATTGTTACAATCTTGATTTTACCAGATAGTTCTAGCCGCTTTCAGCGGCAAATCGAGTTTTCACTACCTGGCATGTTTTAATTTTAGTCTATTTTGAATTCTAAACGCAAGAAAAATTCCCGATTGCTCGGGAATTATAGAATCCTTTTATCGCTTGATGCCCCTGATTAGTTCATCAAGAACAGCCGCGATGCTGTTGGCCGGAATTGCTAATTTTGTTTTGCCATCTAGCGGATTACAGCCAATATGCATGCCGATAATTTCTCCATCGAGGTTAAGGACCGGGCTTCCGGAATCTCCGGGCGCTGAAGGGCAAGTATACACCAAGCGCGGAACCAGGTCGCCAGGCGAGTAGAAGTCATCAAAATCGTTACTTTTAATCTCACCCAGCCCCAAGTTATCGCGATCTCCAAGCGGCGCCCTTAGCAATATTACCGGTTCGCCCTCGTTTATCAGAGTTGACGAACCTAGTCTGGCAACGCGGCCATCAAACCTGAAGAGAGGATTTTTGAATTTGAGAATCGCCACATCTAGTCGGCTATCATATCCGATTAGTTCAACCTCTTCGCGATTGGCGGAATCTTGAGGATAAACGTAAACGCAATCCATCGGACAACATATACCATTTCTAATATGGGCAACTGTCAACACGAAATACGCGCCGTTCCGTTCAATAATTGATCCCGCGCATCCATCGCGAAGTTCCGTCAAGTGTTCAATCTTTATGCCAACCAAATAGTCAGCTTCAGTCAGGATCTGACGCAGAAGCAGACGAGTATAGACTAGATCAAGGGCCTCCTGTTCCTTGTTCGCTTCGCGAACACGCTGACTACGCTGACTAAGCGCGGACTTACGCGGACTTTCAATTTTTTGAGGAACGACAAAAAGCAAAATATAGCTTAGCGCTAGACCCGCGGCAAGAACCGAAAAAGTCTGAAAATGATAAGCCAGTTTGCTGGCGGAACCATAGCGGCGTCGGCGGTAGTATGGCATTTGCTGCGTCCCTGAAATAGGGCCTCAGTTTTCAAACAACCAAAGGCATTATATCACAGCATTGTAAAAAAAGCAAATAAAAAATTCCACCTGTTTTCAGGTGGAATTGCGAAACTATTCTTGCTGGATGCCTCTCATTAAATTAGGCAAAGCGCGCTTGATGTCGTTGATGTGGGTGGCGAAAGAATATTGGTTAGAGCCGCTGATAGTCATACCGATAATTTCGCCTCTTTCATTCACAACCGGACCGCCGGAACTTCCGGGACCCAAAGCGCCGCTATGCTCGAAAATCAAAAGTGAATATGGATTGCCGTAAACACGTATGTTGACGCGAGGATGAGTTACTCTGCCGTCGCGAGCTTGAAAACGTTTGCCTTGCGGCGAACCCATAACAACTACAGAGTCGCCAGTCTTGATTCTATTTGAATCGCCAAGAACTGGCAGTCTGCCATCAAAAACGAAATCAGGGTCAGTTATTTTTAGCACTGCCGTATCAATGCGGCGATCATACCCAACTAGCTCCGCGTTATGACCGACGCCGGGCTGATTATGCAAATAGACAACCGTGTTCAGCATTGTTTCCCCCGGGCAGTTTATGTGCGAAGCGGTAACAATAAAATATTCGCCGCTTGGTTCATAAAGAAAAAGAAATCCCGACAGCTCAAATTGTTTTACGCCCTGTTGAGTAAACGCCACCGTGACAATATGGACAAGGTAGTCGGCGTTTTGAAGAGTTTGCCGGGCGTTTACCGGGGCCTGTAACGCCCCCGTCGGATTATTAGGCGCAACCGTCGCGCAACCGACGTATAAAAGAGTAATCAGCAATGCCGCTGAAAACAGTCGTGACTTTCTCACTTGCCACCCTCAAAGAGTTTTCAAAGTACAATTTTAGTTTAAGTCATATGTGTCCGAAAAGTTATCCACAGAGCACTAGAATAATTTAATATTTGGGATTTCGGGAACCCGATGGGTTCCCGAAATTCGAGAAACAAGAATAACAAATCCCCCGATGGTTATCGGGGGAGCAAATTATTAGCGAGTCCTTCTTCGAAGATAGGGCAGAGTATCTCTGATCAAGTCGATCGGCCTCGCGGTTGACCAGATGCTATACGGGCAGGGAGTGCCGTGATGCGGAAGAAGAACAGTGCTATCAAGCGGCGAGTGTTCGCCTTCATCGGCTTTCGTGAATCTAAAGTTCATGCCAACAACTTCACCATTCATATTGACTAGCGGCCCGCCGGAATTTCCATAAGTTGTCAGGCAAGTATGCCTGATTTCCGTCCCGCGCGCAGCGAGTTCGTTAAAAACTCCTTGGCTTAAGTAGAAGCGTTCATCAAGGGGCATTGGCGAGCCGAGCGACACAAGCTGATCGCCTCGGCGAAGGCGATAGGCCGAACCAAGCCGGGCGACTTGTCCGGGAAAAACAAAGTTTTCATCACTGAAGCGAAGCGCGGCAATATCATAAGATTGATGCCGGCTATAGATGTAAGCTGGCTGTGGTTCAAGGCGCAGGTAATCGCGAAAGTGAACCATAATTCTTCTTGCGGTTTGGCCTCGTCCTTCAATGTGCGCGACAGTGATCACTAATTTTGCGCCGCGATCGTCAATAATAAAGCCTCCGCTCCAGCCGGTCAGCGAGCGCGTTCCCGAAGGAGACGTTTCGTCAACAGTCACTTCAAGATGTACCCACCAATCTGCCCGGTCATAGATTTCTTGGGGAGTGAGTTGAAGCAGGATGGACAGCGTTAGCGCCGCGATCATTGCGGGATCCTTTCTTGATTGAGTTTTTAAAGTCCGGACTAACTGCCGTAATTTTACCGCGGATTATTTTAAAAAGCAAATCCCCCGATGGTTATCGGGGGAGTAGGTTTAGTTAAATGAAAAAATTATTTAATCAACTTTGCGACATCGGAAGACCGCTCGCCTACGGCGAGACCGCTGACGCGGCGGGGAATAATATTTGGGTCTTCCGATGTCAGGAATTCGAATTAATCGTATTTTTCTCCGGCAATCAGATTTTCTAAAACGTTTTTGATGTCATTGATCGGAATAGCAAAAGCATATTCTGCCGCCGGACGCCCCGGAAAGAAATAGGCCGCCGCATTCATACCGACGATTTCGCCAAATTCGTTAATCAGCGGTCCGCCGGAATTCCCATGAAAAACATTTGTGCCGTGTCGGATAAAAGAAAGGGGATAAGGAAGCGCGTTTCCAAATTTATCAATTACGGTTTCTTCGAATCGGGTATTTTCCACTCGGCCGCTAAGCTGACGGTAACGGATGCCCTGGGGCGATCCAAGAGATACAACCAAATCGCGAACCGCGACGCTGTCAGAATCGCCTAGCGTCGCCGTTCTTCCGGAAAAGCTGAAATTCGGATCAATGATCATCAGCACTGCCGTATCAATGCGGCGGTCATAGCCGAGCAGTCCCGCATCGTAAGGAAGCTGACGTTGATTATGAATATAAATTCTTATTCTGGAAATGTGCCAGTCCTCTGACAAGGGTTTCAAATGGGAAGCCGTGATAACAAACCAGCGGGTTTCATTTTCGGGTTGATAAAGAAAGCCGGAAAGATAGCTGTTTTTCCGATAATACCCGCCGATAACTGCTCCCGGCTTGGCAATAGTAACTTCAATATGAACTAGGTAGTCAGCTTCTTGAAGAATCTGCGCCGGAGTTTTACTTTCGGTTAATTGTTCCTGACCGCAAGCAATCGGCGGAGCAATAAATGCCAGAAGGAAAAAGACGGCAATTCCGATTTTGACCAGACGCATCAGCCACCTTCAAAAGTTTTCAACGTACAATTTTAGCTTAGGTTATATCTACGATGAATTCAACTTGGCGATTTCGGGAATCATGAGCAGACAAAGCGCAAAGCGTGAATCAATATTTGTCTCCCTTCGGGAGATGTCCCGCAGGGACAGGATTTCGGGAATCCTCTGGATTCCCGAAATCAAAATCCTCCGAGCCAAGTCGGAGGAGATAAAATTCTAATTATTAACTCTTTTGTTTCCGGAAATTAATTCCGGCAAAATCCTTTTAATATCATCAATCGGCACTGCGATCGACATCGGATAACTAACCCAAACTCTATTGTCATACAGAAACATTACATTGATGCCGACAACTTCGCCGCGCATGTTAAGAAGGGGTCCGCCGGAATTCCCGCGGTTGATCGGAGCTTGATGGATGATAAGCGAAGATTGGGTAAAACGCGGATCATCACTGAGTAAACTCATAACCCAGCCGACACTCAAAGCATCTCGTATGCCCAGCGGAGTGCCAAGCGCGACAACTTGATCTCCAACATTGAGTTTGGAAGAATTTCCCAGTCGAGCAACCCTGCCGCTAAAAGTGAAATACGGATTTTTAAATTTTAGGATAGCGGCGTCCAAGTCTTTATCTACGCCAAGGATTTCTACTTCTTCCGGCCCAACGCCATTTTTGAGGTATGCCGAAATTTTAATAATTTTGCCGCCGGTTTGCGTGATATGTCCCGCTGTTAGAATATAATATTCGCTCGCGCGGTATATTAGCGCTCCCGACAGCCAGCCCTTGCGCTCTTCAACGTTTCCTTCGGTATCCGTTACTTCAATATCGAGTTCTATATACGCGAGGTAATCGGCTTCAGCATAAATTTCCGCCGGAGTTTTATCGCGTTGCGCGATATTCGGCCGGAGTCGATCTTGGACGCTCGGCCTTGAGCTATTCAGCGTGGAACAGCCAAGAGAGGAGAGAGCAAAAATAGCAGCTACGGCGAGTCGTTTTACGAACATTGTCCACCCTCCTTTTCGATTATCAAAGAACCCCAGCTATTTTTACTATGGCATAGAGGTTAAAAAAGTTATCCACAGCCCTACAGGCTCTGAATTACGAAACTCAGTTTTCCGTCATTGCGAGGAGGCCTTGCGACGCGGCAATCATACGCTGCTATCTGTATAAATGAATAAATAATAAAGTAAGATTGCTTCGCGAAGCCTCGCAATGACGATAGTTTGATAGTTTCGTAATTCAGAGCTACAGGGCATTAAAACAATTCAATGTTTGTCTCCCTTCGGTCATCCCTACGGGAGATGTCTCGCAGAGACAGAGATGTCCCGCAGGGACAGGATTTCGGGAATCAAGAGGATTCCCGAAATCAAAATCCCCCGACGTTCATCGAGGGATTACTTATTCCTGTTTACCGTTTCCCATTTCCTATTTACCATTTACCATTTACTATTTACCGTTTATTACTTTTGCATTCCATTTGCCAAATCATCAAGAATCTTTTTAACGTCATTTATCGGCACTGCCAATCCTATGTGGGTGATAAAATTATCCCACGTGCTTTTCATGCTCATGACGTGGATGCCAATTACTTCGCCTTGACTGTTAAGAACCGGTCCTCCGGAGTTGCCGGGGTTGGCAATCGCGCTGTGCATAATGAGCCGTTCTTGGGTGAATTGATATCGCCCATCATCGTAGGCCTTGCCAACTTCCAAATTCATCACTTCGCCGAAACTCGCGGTCCAGCGAAAACCGAGTGGCGCTCCCAAAACAATGACTTCATCGCCTTGTCGAAGTTCGGATGAATTGCCGAGTTTTGCCGCCCGTCCGTTATAAATAAAATTTGGATCTTTGAATCTGAGCAGGGCGACATCCAGCGCGCCGTTATAACCGACGATTTCCGCTTCTTGAGTTTCAGCAATGAGATGGAATGATACGGTAATTTTTGTGATTGTTCTATCGCTTGAACGGATATGCCCGGCAGTCATGGCAAGAATGTGCTGCGCGCCGTTATATTCAATGACAAACCCGCTCAACGAATACTGCGCGGGCGTATTTCCTCGCAGAGTGTCCACTTGAAGATGAACCAGATAGTCGGCTTCCGCGCAAATTCTCTGGCGATGGTCATCTTCCAGATTTCTGCTTTCTTGCCGGTTTTTTAGTTCGGCGACTTGAGACTCCAGCTGGATCGTTTGCCGACGCAATGCTTCAATATCAGAATTTAATTCTTGATTTAATCTTTCGCTTTGGGTCAGTTGAGCTTTTTGCTGGTTAAGCAATTGGGTATTTCGGGAAACTTCCTTATCCACCTTATCAACATAAAGGCCGATAAAGATGCCGGTGGCGGCCAAGAAAATAATGGCAAGACCAAAAACAAAAACAACCACTGACGCGTTGCGTTCCTGCATCACCCACCCCCCATTGTCTCGCCATGGCCGAGTTAGACTCGACGAAGGCGGACCTTGTCAATGAGCCGCCAATTATTTTCAGTGTATAATAAGCGGTATGCAAACGCAAATGCGTTATACTATTGGAATCGATGAAGTGGGACGAGGGCCGCTGGCGGGACCAGTCGTTGTTGCCGCCGTGGCAACAACAAAGTTAAAAGTTTCAAGTTTAAAGTTTAAAGTTCCGTTGAGAGATTCTAAAAAATTATCGGCAAGGCAAAGAGAGAAATGGTTTGAGTGGATCAAATTGACCAATAACCAACGACAAACGACTAACAACGGTTATAAGTTGTTATACGCGACAGCGAGTGTATATCCTAGAGTTATTGACCGAATTAACATTTCTCGAGCCGCTAATTTAGCAGCCACGCGCGCGCTAGCGCGACTTTTAGGGTCTAGGGTTAAGGGTATGGGGTCTAGGGTGACGGTTTTGCTAGACGGCGGACTCTACCTTAATGAAAAATCACTATTGGCTAGTGGCTATACCCTATACCCTCGTACAATTGCGCGTGGCGATGAAAAATATAATTGCGTAAAACTGGCCTCAATTGTCGCGAAGGTTAAGCGCGATCGTCTGATGAGGCGTTATCATAAAAAATTTCCGCAGTATGGGTTTAATCAACACAAAGGATATGGAACAGGGGCGCATATAGCGGCGATAAGGCGATACGGCATATGCCCGTTGCATAGATTGACATTCACGGGAAAATTTCATAATATAAAATTCTAAGCACAAAATCTTAAATTCTAAAACGGTTTTGAATTTTGGAAATTGGAATTTCGATATTGTTTGTGATTTGGAATTTGTGATTTGGTATTTTTAAATTTATGGGTGGCGTACCAGTAAAACATCACAGCAAGTCCAAGGTTGGCAGGCGCCGATCTCATTTGGCTTTAAAAAAACTAAAGCTTAATGTTTGCGCGAACTGCAATGGACCGGCGATGTCGCATAGAGCGTGTCTGCAGTGCGGTATCTATAAGAAATGAGAAATAAAAGATATGGCTTCCCACTCTAATTTTACAAGTAGCACATTATCAATCCGCTCCGCCCATAACGGGATGTGCCTATTCGGCACACGCGGATTGTTCTGGTTTTAATGCTGAATCCTACAGAAATAGTCGTTTTAAAAATGAAACGGTAAAATTAGGGCGGGATGCTCATGTTTGTGGCTAAATTTTCTTCGCCGCACATGAGCTCGAAAATTTAGACAAACATGGCAACTCGACAATTAGCTCGCTCCCTCATACTGCAGTCTCTTTATGAATGGGATTTTTATAAGCGTAAGCCGGATCTTACGAAAATTGTTGAGCGTAATTTAAATGAATTCGCTCCCGGCCTTGATGAACCGGATTTTGCCTGGAGATTAGTGAAGGGCGTTATTGAGCATATAGACGAAATTGACGCGATTATTACCAAAGCCGCCCCCGAATGGCCCGTTGAGCAGATCGCCATTATTGATCGCAATGCTTTGCGGATTGGTTTATATGAATTGCTTTATGCCGATCCCGAGGAGGTACCGCCCAAGGTGGCTATTAATGAAGCCATTGAAATTGCCAAAAATTACGGCGGCCCCAACTCCGGGAAGTTTATAAATGGAGTGTTGGGGACGGTTTATAAACAATTACAGGAGAAAGAACAGCCAAAGCAAGCGACTAGCGACTAGTGCTTAGCAACTAAAGCAAGCGACTAGCGACTAGCGACTAGAAAATAATAATAGAATTTAGAATATAGGATATAGAATTTAGGGGAGCTTGATTCCTAAATCCTAAATCCTAAATCCTAAATCCTAAATTTGGTGGATTTATCAAAACTAGAAAAAACAATCGAATATGGATTTAAGGACAAAGATTTATTAAAAGAGGCATTGACTCATCGTTCCTATCTTAACGAAAATCCCTCGTGGGGCTTGCCGCATAATGAACGTCTTGAATTTTTGGGCGACGCGGTTTTGGAATTGGCGGTGACGGAAGAATTATTTAATCGATTCCCGGACGCGCCGGAAGGGTCATTGACAAGTTTTCGGGCGGCTCTTGTCAATTATCAAATGTTGGCCAATATTGCCCGAAATTTAAATTTGGAAAAATTCATTTTGCTTTCCCGCGGAGAAGCTAAAGATACCGGCCGCGCCCGAGACGTGATCTTGGCCAACGCGATTGAAGCGCTTATCGGCGCGGTCTATTTGGACGCCGGATATGAACCTATCAAGAAATTCGTTAGTCAGTTTATAATGATTCGTCTGGACGAAGTTTTGAAATTCGGTCTTTATAAAGATGCCAAAAGTCTTTTACAGGAAAAAGTTCAGGCTGATTTAAAACTTACGCCAAATTATAAAGTCTTGAGCGAAAAAGGGCCTGACCATGCCAAGATATTTACTGTCGGAGTTTACTTCGGGGAAAAATTTATTGTCAGCGGCGAAGGGGCGTCAAAGCAGGACGCCGAAGTGGAAGCCGCAAAAAAAGCGCTGGAAACGCTTTGACAACTTCATCGCGCCCCCCTACTCTTAAAATTGAACCTTGAAAATCTAATAAAAAAGCGCGGAGAGGAGGACTAGTGAAGAACTCAACGTCGGCTTTCAAGCAAAAGTGGTTTTTGTATGCCATAGTTTTGGCCGTAATCGTGATTCTTGTATTTGACGCTTTTTCCAGAACTTCGGAGAAAGTTAAGGGAATTAACGCCACCGAACTTTATCAGGCGATTGAAAATGGGACCGTCAAGAGTCTCAGAATTAATCCCGCGTCGCGTGAGGTTACGGGAGAATTTCAGGACGGATCAAAATTTAAAAGTTCGGTCGCTGACGTTTCCGAGTTGGAAAAAGCCGCAATCGCGAAAAACATTCCGGTGTCAATTGCTTCTCCGCCATCGCCTTGGCTGGATATTTTGTGCACGATTTTGCCGATAGCAATTATGATTGGGTTTATTCTGTTTCTTTTTAGAAGGCCCCTTGGCGGTGGCGCGGGGAACAACGGCAATAATTTTTTGGGATTGGGAAGAAACAGAAAAGTTGAAATTCCGAAAGAAAAATTCTCTGACGTGGCCGGCTGTGACGAAGTGGTTGACGAGGCAAAAAAGATCATTGATTTCTTCATCGATCCCGGAAAATACGCCAAAGTCGGCGCCCGAGCTCCTAAAGGAATATTGCTGGTTGGGCCGCCTGGCACAGGGAAGACGCTTTTATGTCGAGCCATTGCCGGAGAAGCTGGGGTGTCGTTTTTTGTCAAGCCGGGTTCAGCCTTTGTTGAATTATTTGTGGGTCAAGGAGCTAGAGAGGTAAGAAAACTTTTTGACGAAGCCAAGAGAAATATCCCGTGCATTGTTTTCATTGATGAGATTGACGCGGTGGGACGCGCTCGCGGCTCGACTTCTTTAAGTCACGATGAACGCGAGCAAACGCTTAACCAATTATTGACCGAGGTGGATGGTTTTGAGGGCGGTCAGGGCATTATCGTTGTTGGCGCAACTAACCGTCCTGAGATTTTGGATCCGGCGCTTTTACGCCGATTTGATCAGCGCTTGGAAATGCCGCTTCCCGATGTAAAAGGCAGAGAAGAAATTTTGCGAGTGCATGCTAAAAAGGTGATTCTGGCGCTTGACGCCGACTTATCCGAAGTTGCCAGGGCCACGCCTCTTTGCAGCGGCGATAAACTGGAAAAAATCATTAACGAGGCGGCAATGATTGCCGCCGTAAATAATCACGGAGTTATTACTAAAAAAGATTTGCATGATGCAGCCGACAAAATCCTATACGGCATAGAAAAAAAGAATCGAGTTCGAATTGAGGAAGAACTTTTGGCCGCCGCTTATCACGAAGCCGGACATACTGTGGTTGCGAAATACGTTGGCGGCGCCGATCCGGTGCGCAAAGTTACTATTATACCGCGCGGCGAAAGCGGTGGAGCGACGTTTATGCTGCCGCCGCATGACCGTCATATTTTGACCAAAGATTATTTGCTGGCGCAATTAGCGGTTTGCATGGGCGGAAGCGCCGCCGAAAAGATTATACTTAATCAAGAATCAAGCGGACCATGTTCCGATTTTATGAACGCCACGAAGATCGCCGGAATGATGGTTTGCGAGTTGGGAATGAGCGAAAAGATCGGTAAGGTGGTTCTTGCTCGCCGCAGTGAATTTTTGGGAGCGGTTGAGTCGTTTGATTGTTCTCCGGCTACCAAGAGACTAGTTGAAGAAGAGATCAAGCGGTTAACCGATGAAGCGCACGATAAGGCTTTAGAAATTATTAAAATCCGGCAGCAGCAACTGCGCGCTTTGGCAAAAGCGCTTCTTGACCGGAAAACATTAACCGGCGAAGAAGTGGATGAAATTATTAGCAATACCCCGAATTAAATCGGGGTATTTTCTTAAATTCAACCCTGCCTTATACTTTCATTGATGCATCTTAAACGTCTAGAACTCGTTGGTTTTAAATCGTTTGCCCCAAAAACAATTTTGGAATTTCCGGCCGGTATCACCGCGATTGTTGGTCCAAACGGCAGTGGAAAGAGTAATGTTATTGACGCTATCCGTTGGCTTTTGGGCGAGCGGGAGGCAAAGAACATTCGCGGCGCTAAGGCCGAAGATTTAATTTTCGCCGGTACGCCTCAGCGGCCGCGGCTGGGCATGGCGCAGGCAACAATAATTTTTGATAACGCCAGTCGGTTCTTCCCGGTTGATTATGCCGAAGTCGCTATAACGCGCCGCGTCAGTCGTGACGGCGTGTCGGAGTATTTTTTAAATGGCGCGGCAATGCGTTTAAAAGATATCATTGATTTTTTTGCCAAAGCGCGTCTTGGGACTAAAGGTTTTTCTATTATCAATCAGGGCAACAGCGATCTTTTTGTTCGCGTTTTGCCAAAAGAACGCCGGGCAATGCTGGAGGAGATTTTAGGACTGCGCCAGTTTCAATTAAAAAAACATGACGCTGAATTAAAACTGCAAACTACCAAATTCAATGTGGAAAAAGTAAAAGCGATGCTTGAAGAGTTGTTGCCGCATTTGCGTTTGTTGCGTCGCCAGGCCGGCAAATGGGAAAAACAAGAGGAATTGCAAAAAGAGTTAAAAACGCTGGAAAATCAATATTTCGGCGTCAGATTGGCGAGCATACAAGAGGAATTAAAGGAGTTCGAGCCGTTGCTGAAAGACTTGGACAAAAAAATAGATAATAAATTCGCCGAATTAAAAGAACTGCAAATTGAACTTAAAAAAGTTGAGCAAGGCCAGCCAAAAGGCGATAAAGGTTTTGATGAATTTAAAAAACGCCAGCAGGAACTTTTAAGCCGCCGCGCCGCGATTCAAAGGGAACTGGGGCGTTTGGAGGCGGAGGCCGAATTTTTATTGTCAAATGCCAAAACCGGCTTTAAAGAAAGTGAACTTTTGCAGATGCTTGAAGAAACTAAGAAAATTATTAAAAACGCGCTTGATCAGGAAGATGCCGCTGTTTTTAAAAATTTGCTCCGAGATCTGCTGAATAAAATAGAAAATTTGTTAAGCAAGGGCTCTAAAGAATTGGAATCGCGGAAGATAGAAGTGGAAAATTCCCAAAGGAAACTCTCTAACGAACTTTTGATTTTAGATAAGGAGCTTGAAGATTTGCGAGGCCTGGAAGATAAATTAACCGCCCAATTGGGAGAATTTAATAACATTTTTAAAAAGGCTTTTGAGGGCGTAGAAAGCAAAAAAGACGAGATTGCCGAACTTAGCAATCAAAAAAATAAAATACTGTTTGATAAAGAGAGGGTGAATTTAAAACTTCAGGAATTGGAAAATCAGGCGGCTCAAGCGGGAAGAAAATTGGAGGAATTTGCTCCGGCGCCGAAAGAAGCAAACGCGGATTTATCAAATATTGAGCGCAGGCTGTTTAGATTGCGGGCGGAAATTGCCGGCATTGGCGAAATTGACGAGTCGTTAATAAAAGAAGCGCAGGACACCGAGGCGCGCTACAACTTTTTATCCAGCCAGCTTCAGGATTTGGAAAAGGCGTCGGAGGATTTATATCAATTGATTAAAGAATTGGACGAAAAAATTCATCATGGGTTTACCGAGTCGCTGAAATCAATCAATGAAGAATTCAACAAATATTTTCGGCTGATGTTTGGCGGGGGAAAGGGGAAGCTGATTTTAATAAAGCCATTGTCGAAAGATGAGCATGATGCCGAGAAAGCCGAAGCCGGAGAGTCGGTTGAAGAAACCGCGGCGGAAGCGGACGAGGACATCGAACACTCGGTTGATCACGGCGGGCTGGATATTGAAGTAAATATACCTCGCAAAAGAATCAGCGGTTTGGATATGCTTTCCGGCGGCGAAAAAAGTTTAGTTTCCATCGCCGCGCTTTTTGCTTTGATTTCCGTGAGCCCGCCGCCGTTTTTGGTTTTGGATGAAGCGGACGCGGCCTTGGATGAACATAACACCAGAAAATTCGCGGAACTTGTTAGAGAATTTTCCAAAAAGACCCAATTTTTACTGGTTACTCATAACCGAGCGACTATGGAAGTGGCTGATATTTTATACGGCGTCACTATGCAAGAAGACGGCACTTCGCGAGTGCTTTCATTGAAGCTGGAGTAATTTCTTGACTTTTAGTCACGTATCTCTGGAACGACGCTGACGGGCGGAACTTGGGCATAAGTTGGTACAGACGCCTGGGGCGAGTACGATCGTTTCCTGGCTGTGCGCGAGTCCCGTTAGAAATCTAAACGATTTTGATGGGCAGTAAGACGGTGTTTTGCAATGCAAGCGCCGTCTTTTTATAATTTTTGCTCTAGTTACTACTACTTCCTCCGACGTATGTCGGGGGGATTTTTTATTTTGTTATTATTACCGCCAATCTATCGACTTGCGATGTCGATAGATTTTATTCCAAAACGATATCTTGAATGTTGTTCAAATTTAAATCTTTTAACCACTGAAGTGTTTGTTCTTTATATTGTTTTGGTCCGCCGAAAAACTGCGTTAGGAAATCACGTTGAGTTACTGAAGGAAAATTCTTTTGGCCGGTATAATCTAAAAAACTACTCCAACGATATTTTTCTAGAAAATTAACAGCCTTTTTATAATCTTTGATTTTTCTTTCCCTCCATTCCGGCGCTGCCAGATCTAGAGGATTGAGGTGAATATAATAAGGGAGGTGGATAAAATGGGCCTCTTGGGTGACTGCGATGGCTTTATATCTTCCTTCGAACAATGCGCCAGTTCTTTCATATTTTTCGTTGAAATACTTCGCATAGCCGATATTCAGTTTTTTCATAAAACCAGAAACCCCATCATCAAACTTCGGCCTTAACAATAGGTGATAGTGGTTTGGCATAAGAACAAAGGCCAGTATTTCTACCAGTAATTTTCTTGGTTCTCTCGGCGTTTGTTTATTTTTGTTACCTCCAATATATGGACTTGCGATGTCGATAGATTTGCGTTGAGGGTTGAAAAAATAGTTGATGTTAGTCGCGGGCTCTGTGTCATTGAATTCAAATAAATCATGAATAAAACGCAAATAATCCAGATCTTCCAGGAAGATTTTTCTTTTATCTACGCCGCGGCTAAGAACGTGATAAATATTGTTAGCCAACATATTTCTCCGCATACGAAATTTACTCTATCACTAATCTATCGACATCGCAAGTCGATAGATTGCAGTTGACATAAGGGATTTGACAGTTATAGACTAAAAGCTATTATGTTGGTATTAAAGTTAAAACGCATTGGCAAAAAGCATCAGGCGAGTTTCCGTCTTGTTGTTGACGAGAAGCGGCATAAGCTGTTGGGAAAGAATCTGGAAGATTTGGGATGGTACAATCCTCGCAATAAAAAACACGAATTTAACAAAGAGCGGATTTTGCATTGGATAAAAAATGGAGCTCAGGCGTCGGATACCGTTCACAATCTTTTAATCAGCGCGGGAATTATTCAAGGAAAGAAAATCGCGGTTCATAAAAAAGCGAAAGCCGAGTCTGACTCGGCGAAAAAATCTGCCGAAAGCGGACTGCGTCCGCCGGAGGCAACTTCGTCCGTCGAAGGCGGAGAAACGGCCAAACCGGCTACCGGGGCTACGGAACGCAATCAGGAATCATGAAGCAGGAATTAGGAATTATGGACTATTTATTTTCCCCTAATTCATAATTCATACTTCCTAATTCATATGAACTTGTTTGGAATTTGTGATTTGGGATTTGTCAGAAGAGGGGGTTGACATCTTTAAAAAACCTGCTATAATAGGATAAATTCTTAAAGGTCGGTTTATGGTGAGTCGCATCGAACTATAGAATCAGATAAACAGATATGGCTAAAGAAACTGCAGATCAGGCTTTCCTAGAATATCTTGTGAAGTCTATTGTTGATCATCCAGATGACGTGACGGTTGATCGCAAGGTAGACGAGATGGGCGTGTTGCTTTCTTTGAAAGTGAACCCGCAAGATATGGGTCAGGTAGTTGGCCGTCAGGGCTCAACCGCGAAATCCATCCGCTCGCTTTTGAGAATCGTGGGGATTAAAAATAATGCCCGCGTCAATCTCAAGATTGAAGAACCGGAAGGTTCCACGCGAGGCCCTCGACCAATGAGATCAGCCGAAGACTCAAATTATTAAAGGCATCGGGTCTAGACCCTTTAAACAAAAACTCGCCGTTCGCGGCGAGTTTTTGTTTGCCCCGTTGGAGGCAACAATATAATGCGAGTATTTCGTATAAGACCTTTCGAGAACAATTCGCATTATTTGCTGTAATTAGGCGTTATTGGCGAATACTTCGTTATGTTATAATAATAGCGATGCTCAAATTTAATAAACTTTTCTTCGCTTTCAATATCGTTATTGTTTTTGTTATCGCCACGGTTGTTATTGTTTACGCTTG
>Ga0155777_111_pt3 | contig 62412 bp, 56 predicted proteins | sample RifCSPlowO2_01_FD_107431 | JGI IMG/M metagenome (GOLD analysis project Ga0155777, IMG submission 107431) | Candidatus Harrisonbacteria bacterium RIFCSPLOWO2_01_FULL_44_18
CGCGGCACAAACCAATGAATAATATCAAACCGTTCTTTGGTGGTAAGGAAAAAATAGAGCTCGGCCAAAAAACGAAAGCCCCCGAATGGCTTCATAATTATTTCCCGAGCCTCTTGATATAAAGATTCTTCGGGAATTTTCTCAAAATGTATCAGAGTTAAATCTATTTCCGGATCTTTCAGAAATTCCTTCGCCAAGTGACGGAGATAAACCTCGGTTCCTTTGCCCGGCCTCCGATCCAACAAATGAGACATAAAAGCCACCTTAATTTTTTGCATACCAGGTTAGTAGAAACTCGATTATATTAATTCAATCATGACTTTTGTTATTACTTCATCTGTTACCAGGCGATGATTATGCCGATAGCCTTCTCCGCCTTTGGCGGAGCAATCGAGTTTTCACTACCTGGCATAGTTCAAAATTGCTTTAGCGACGCGCTCCGCGGATTTTCCGTCAGTAAAAGCGCATTGGCGCAAAACAAGATTTTTTCTTTCCTCTTTCCTTCTTTCAGGGTGTAAAAGCGCGTCATTAATCGCGTCATAAAGTTCTTTCTCGTTAAAAACAAAAGCAAGGGCATTTATTTTTTTTATATCCGCCAGATGCTCAAAATCAAAAAGTTTCTTGGCTGATTGATAATATCCCTTTTTCTGATAACCATCAAAAAGAACGCTGATTGTGGGCTTATCAAAAACACAGCTTTCAATAAGAAAGGTTGACGACATCGCGAGCACCGCGTCAGCGTGAAAAAGCGAATTGACCATAAAATCCAAGGACTCTTCTTCAAATTCCCAATCATCCCGTCCGGTTCCCAAATGCTCAACCGGCGAATGGATAAAAACTCTGGGAAGTTTCTCAACAACCGCCATTTTTTCTTTTGGAAAATCATATCGCGGGTATGGCCGAACCAAAATTTGGGTGTCCGCCGGCAAAACGCCGGAGACGATCCCCTTTTGAATAATCTCAACCACATCCAGATCAAAAGCAATGCTGGCCTTGCCCGAGGCAGCGTATAAAACCAATTTTTTCTTAGGATCGCCGCCGATGCTTTTTATGAATTCATCGCGGCCGATAATTCCCCTTTTTTGAAAATATCTGTCATATTGCGGAATTCCCGTGACCACGACTTTTTCCAAAGGGTAACCGGCAAACTTTTGCGCCTCCTCTTTAATTACCGGATTATGTACTATCAAACGATCGGGGAAAACGCAAAGCGGCGATTTAGTGGTTAAATTATCCCAACTCAAAATCATGCCCATTGTTTTAGTGTTTCTTCTTTTAGCTTCAAGCAGTAACCTGTAATCATCTGGATTAATCATATTCGCGGCAAAAGCAAGATCGGGCCGGTATTTATCAAAAAGGCGTCCATAATAATTACTTGGAAGCCGGCCATAGACCCAGCGCATAAAAGAACGCCACCACGAAAAACCGCCCAAGTGCCAAACAAGTCTTTGTGCGGGAAAAAAAATCGGCTTCCATAAATATGAAGCATAAGAGCCAAATCTTAACACCTGTGAATACTGCTGAATTTTGACGCTATTAGTATGAATAGCATCCACGGTTAGAAAATGAAAAAGGCGCTCTATCCAAGAATCCCTCGCTTCAACCGGCAAACGCTCAAATATGACATCCTCAAATTCTTTTTGGTAATAAGGTATTTTTTCTTCCGGAACAAGCGCCACAACGCGCGTGTCCCCCTCATTAAGCAAAACCGAAAGCGCGCCGCTTCGGAAAAGATTGCGAATCGCGAAAGTGTTATGAAGGGTGATAAAAATTGTTTTCATCTTTTAAGCAGGCCTTCTATTAAATTTTTATAAGAATACCGTAAATTAACGGTGTGCGCGCCCGATGGAACAAAAATGCCCATATAAACTGAATTGCTTGTATAAAGCGGCGCTTCTTTACCGTCAATAAAAACTTTCCAGCCCGGAATGTTGTTTCTAGCGACAATAAGAAATTCGTCATTGGCGGAAAAAGTTTTTATGACAATATCGGCGTTGTCTTGTTTCAATAATATAACTTCTCCGGCTTCTTGTTTGTTTGCGCGCGCAAAATTCGGACAAGCGGCGCATTCAATAAGAACGCGGAGCGGGTCGGCGCTTGTTTCTTTCAACATCTTGAATGCCCGCTCTTCGTCTTCGGAAATAAACGTAACTTGACCGGCAAAATAAACAAATGGCCTGGCTTCTTTATTTTCATAAATGCCGATCGGGATGTTGTAGGGAGGGATCTGGCCGGAGAAAACTTTTTCAAATCTTGTTTCGTCCAGAGGAAAAACGCTGATTAGATATTTCACGCCGAGAAGATCCATCAGCCATTTATTTGATTGCACAACCGCGATTTTATCTTTTAATAAAGCTTTCGGGTCGTGAATAACCGGAACTTTTATGACGCTTTTCCCATTGCCAAGATGAGCGGCCGCTCTGGCCATTCGGCGATTCATCAAATTGTCGTAATATCCCAAAGAGTTAATGCCGAAACGCTGATTTATATTGGGCTGAAGCGTTTCATAAAGAAAGAGGATGCGCCCGTCAATATCGTCCTGAAATTTTCTGTAAAATTCCGCTTGAGAATCGCCGGGAAGAACAGAAAGCGACAAACCCGGATAATTTTGTAAAAATTGAACCGTGGATGGCGCGTAATCGGCAAGCGACCGAGAATAGGTCTGGCGATAGAACGGGAAAACCGCGATAAAATTCAGCGCGACTAAAATAAAAGAAAGTCGGATAAAACGCGGCTCCGCCAACTTATTCCTCCGATAATAAAAAATTAACGCGGAAGTGGCTACCAGAAAAAACACCGGTAAAAACACCGAAGGGGAGGTGATGTCAAAAAGTCCCGTCAACCGCTGATAGTATCTGTCAATAAGGTCATGATAGAACTGCATGGGCTGAAGATATGGACGAGCGGGATACATATAAAGATCAAAGTATCTATGGAGCCAAGCCAGTATCTTTTCCCCAAAAAGAGCCGTGATCGCGCTTAACATCAAAATGCCGGTGGCAACTATGCCGGAAAGCCACAAAAATAATTTGCAAATCGCGTTTTTTGAACGAGAGAAATTTTTTTCAAGAAATTGATCCATACCAAAACCAACCAATAAAGAAGAAACAAAGCCGGCCAGAAACATCCACCGTCCCGCTCCGCGTAGCATATTCATAATGGGCAATTTTGTAAAAATCCAGATAAGCGGCGAATAATTAACGACTAAAAGAAGAATGAACAGGTAAAAAAAAGAGAGAAATCGCGCTAACCCTCGACGAACAGTAAAAGCGTAAAGAAGCAAAAATAAAGAGAGGGCTCCCAGATAAAAAGAAATTTGGGCGTCGGGAATGTGCGGCGGATGGAAAAAGGGAAGAAGAAAACGAACAAAGTCTTGAGGATTGGCGGCCCCAACCAACGCGGTCTCAAAACTAACGCCGCCAATACGGCTGGATTGAGGGATAAAAACTAAAACCGGAAGGATCTGCGCCAAGCCGATCGCTAAACCGACCGCCATAACCGCGAACCACTTGCCAACTACTTTGGCAATTTGAATCATGGGGACTTTTTCTCTCCAAGATCTCCACAGAAGATATAAAGAAAAAATCGCCAAACCAAGAAAGATTTCTTGTACCCAATTATAATTTGTGGAAAGCCAGAGAAAGCCGACGGATAACCCGCCGAGAAAAACCCAACGCCATCTTTTTTCCGCCCAAATTTTATAAAAAATCAGAAAAAGAAGCGGCAAGTAAGGTACGCCGTTTGTGAGTGTTGACTCCCCCACGTAAAACCAAGCGCTGGCAATGTAAGTAATTCCGCCGATGAGACGCCCCGCCCAAGACACTTTAAATTCTTTCAACAGACGCGCGGTAAAAAAAGCCCCCAAAACAAGGTGCAGAAAAGTAAGCCAATGATAAGCCGTTAGAACTTCAAGAAATCGAAAGAATAAATAATTGATCGGGTAGAAAAGTCCGCCGATGGTATTCAAAATGGTCGGAAAACCCCCGAAAGATATTGGGTTTAGTAAAAAACTTTCACCGGCGCGGATGGCGTTTTGATAAAAAGAAAAAGTTGGCTCGGCCGCCGTCAATAAATCCATGCGGTAAAGAACCCGAAAGCCAAGCAACTCGGGAGCAAGGGCGATAAAAATCGGCAACGAAAGCAAAAGAATATCCATCCACCACGACTCCTTATGTCGGACGATTTTTTCAAACAAAATTTTCATTTTACTCGGCAAAACATTAAAAGCGAGCTACCGGCAGGAATGGCGCGATATCTCATAAAAAACCGCTCAATATCCAGCCAGCGCAGTAATAAATTATTTATGAGAGGCGGTTGAATAATATCCAGAGTATCCGCCGGCCGGCGAATGCCCATTAAAGTCAGAATAAATCTTTTAAGTTTGTGAAATAGGAAAAATGGTATGGCCGAGAAAACAAAATGACTTTCTTTTTTTATAATAAAGCCCGTTTCTCTTAATTTATCTCGCAGCTCAGAACTTTTATAGCGCCGGAGATGATGAAGAGCTTCATCATGCTCGCTCCAAAGCCAACGATGCGCGGGAACAGTGATTAATAATGAACCGCCGGGTCTTAGAACTCTCTTTATTTCAGACAGCGCGCGCCGATCATCCCAAATATGCTCCAAAACATCAAGCGCCATCACTAAATCAAAAGAAGCGGCATCAAAAGGCAAATTAGTCGCGTCCCCCAAAATCAACTTCTTAAAACCTTTATCGCTAGAAAATTTTAAGGCCTCTGTTGAAATATCCAGGCCCGTCACTTCCCCAAAATCTTTTACAACAAGGATATTCCCACCGGCGCCGCATCCAAAATCCAAAATTGACATTCTCGACGGCTTTTTCGGCAAATACCTTTCCAAAATGTCGCGCAAAATCTTTCGCCGGCCAACATTCCACCAATAAAACTTCTCGCGCTCGTAAAGGCGCTGATATTCTATTAACTCCATGGAATTATTTGTTTTCAATTTTGTTATAAGCCGGAAAAATAACAGAGATCATGAATAAACATTACAATAAAAAAACCTCGGTCGCAATAAAAAAGAGGGGGCGCTTACGCGAACCCCCTCAAAAACTATGCCGATGTGCCGATGATCTGCTCAATGACGTCGGCCATCTTGCGAAGCGCGGCGCCGCGCTCTGTCGGCCTCGGGCAAAGTTCCTGCTGGCGTGCGCGCATCTGTACAAACCCGTCGGCTGTGAGAAGAATCCTAATCTTGTCGGCGAGTTTGCTGGCATCGGCCACGACAAGCTCCGAAAGGCCGCTTCCAACCGCTTCAAGTACTCGGTTGCCACTTATCCGCTCAAGTATCCGAAACAGCACTTCGAAACCCAAGCTCACCACCGGAACGTTCTGATACGCGCCTTCGATCCCGATGGAGCCTCCGAACTCCACGATGATGTCAGCGCCGGGAACCATGTCGGACGTTGTGAGAACTTCTCTGCCAACGATTCTTGCCGGCACTGGACTGAAAAAGATAAGCTTATCATAAAGCTTCATCTCTTTCTGTGTCGCGGCATCGATGGCATAGGGAGTACGATCTCCCGGATGTGTGGCCAAGATCAACTGGAAGCGCTGCCCCTTCGCTCTAAGGAGCGAGAGTGCCTCCATTACAATGGTCCACGAAGCCATATTTCCAACCCCGAATTGGCCGCCGCCGCCGGCAGCGAGAACAATTTTCTCATCAATCGCAACTCCGAGCTTCGATCGTACTTCATCCCGAGTGAAACGTGGGAAGGCCATTTCCTCACGGAGTGGATTGCCAGTGCCGACGAGCCGCGCATTCGGAAAAACTTCATGCGCTACGTCGGCATCCGCCTGCGTTACGCCGAAGTAGAAAGCGGTAGCGGGGGCAAGTTTTTCAAACCAAGCCCCATTCCGCGCTCGCGCCCAGCAACGAGGGACATCGCCGTAGAAGCCGTAGGGCACTCCAGCAGTCCTTGTGGCTTCGCCAGCCGCGATCTCGGGTTGCGCGAGTTCAAGAGAAGAAGACATCCCAAGAATGACAACACTTGCATGAGATGCCGCAAGCGCTATCTCCTCCGCCGTCTTTATCAGCGGCTTCCCTTCACCTATGAAAAGATCCACATCAAATCCGCGCTCCTTTAGAATCGGCTCCAAACGCTTGAAGCAACCTGAGGGAGCAAAATCTCTCGCGATAAGAACTGCTTTTCTGTTCACTGCGCACCTCCATTCTCAAAGTGCGATTCACCGCGACATTCTGCGGTAAAACCTATCGGACACCGATATTATCAGCAATCATAGCATACATCAGCCTTGCAGTCAAATAAAAATCTGCGATCCCTTAATTTATTTTTTTTCAAAAACTTTGCGGATGATGTAATGCGTGTCTCTTCGCCCCTCATAATATGATCGGAGCATGATCTCCGATAAAAATCCGAGCATGATAAGCAGAACTCCTAAAACAAAAAAGAGGGAGACAACGACAGGAAGCGGGGTTTGGGCAAAATTCCGAAGTCCCATCAATTTAAGAATAAGCGCCCACAGGGCGGCTAGAAAACCTATGCCGAAACTCGCGAGGCCAAATCCTCCAAAAAAAACGAGAGGGCGGGACGTACTCATTAAAAATTTAATAGTGAGGAGGTCAGCTACGTCTTTTGCTCCTTTTATAAAGGTATGCTTTGAAATTCCATGCATCCTTTCATAGTGCCGTACCGGAATTTCAGCGACTCGCGCTCCGCGCAAAACAAGAATGGCCCCCAGAAAAACGTGCATTTCTCCGTATAATCGGGCGCCTTTCATATATTCTTTTCGGAAAATTTTTATGGGACAGGCATAATCATGAAAATATACGCCGAGAATTCTTCGGGCAAGAAAATTCGCGAAGCGGGAAAAAAGCCACCGTCCCAAAGAATCCTTTCTGTCTTTTCTCCACCCAACAACAGCGTCATACCCTTCCCGAAGTTTTAAGAACATGGGCGCAATATCAAGGGGATCGGTTTGTAAATCTCCATCCATAATCACCACAATATCCCCCTGAGCCATATGAATCCCGGCATCCAACGCAGAGCTTTGCCCATAATTACGGGCAAATTCAATAATAGTAATCGGGGAAAGGGTATGTAATTTTTTTATAGTTCCGTCTGTAGAACCGTCATCCACAAAAATTATTTCATACGGCTCGTGAATATCATCAAGAGCCGATTTTGTCCGGCGGTGGAGTTCTTCAACGTTTCCTTCTTCATTTTTTACAGGAAAAATAACGGAAATCATAATACAAACATTATAGCTTACAAAATTTACACATTCAATTGACAGTCTTATTGAAATATAATAATATACTAACAGCTTCTTTTACAATCCGAAGGAGGGACGGAGGAAATGAAACAAAAAACGCCTTGTCTCATCGTAGTCTGTGGATGGCCAGTTTCGGGAAAAAGCACAATTGCTGAAAATCTTTCAAAAGAGCTCAAGATCCACTGGGTTGACATTGATGATATAAGACGAATTATTTTTGGAATTCCGCACCCCCACCCCGATCAATCTCCGGAGCTTCGAGCGCGTGATAACCAGGAGATGAGCGAAAGTTATCAACTTCTGATGCATGTGGTTGACTTTCATTTGACATACAATCGCTCGCTGATAATTACGGCAACATTTTCAAGAAAAACCGGCCAGGACGCATTGCAAAATATATATGAAAAACATCCGTCTGTGCCAGTCAAGATTATACAATGCAAGCCAACCTTACTTGATGATACGGCGGTAGAAAAGAGAATTAGTAGCCGGGGTTTTGGAGAAAAATATATTGGCGGAGTAAATTCACTCGCGCGTTATCATGAAGTAAAAGACCGTTATGAGCCCATTGAGCTTCCCCACATTGAAATTGATACGTCAGGAGACATTTCTCAATGCGTAGAGGCGGCACTTAAATTTATTGCAGCTCACCAGCGCTAGGGCGCTGGTTTTTTATTTTCTTGAGATACGCCTCAACTGCCTTAAGTCGTTCAGGGGTGCCAATATCGCTAAGGTATTCACCACACTCATATCCATAGAAATACTCCCCTTGATTTAAGATATGAGGAAGAAGCTGATGATCAATTTCATAATAAACATTTTTCGGAATATACTTCAGAATTTTTTTATTAAAAATAAAAATGCTCCGCATTGATTTATATTTTTGCGGTAATACTGTATGCGGTTTTGGATAAATTTTTAAAAATCTCAAATTTTTATCAACTTCAACGAGATCAGAATCATAAGGATGGCCGGTGTCTCCTATAAGCTCCATGCCAACCGCTTTGATTTTTTCAAAAAACGCCCTTTTTTGATTTGTATAATCAACGAGGCTAAAAACATCGCCATAAATTACAAAAAAATTATCTTTGAGTTTTTCTTCAAAATTTTTTATACCGCCGGCAGTTCCTAAAATCACTTTCTCAAACGCGTACTGAATTTTTATTCCAAAACGTTCCCCCGTGCCAAAATAGCTCTGTATTGCTTCGGGACAATAGTGAAGATTTATAAAAATTTCATTAATACCGTGGAGCTTTAAATGCCTGATGTGGTGTTCCAGTAAAGGGGTTCCTAAAATCGGCACCATGACTTTGGGAATATTGTCCGTAAGAGGCCGGAGACGCTTTCCAAGGCCCGCCGAGAGAATTACTGCTTGCGTAATACTATAAGCCATATTTTTTTATAATATCCACGGCGCGATATAAATTTTTTGCTTGAAAATCAGCCGCTGCCTGATATTTTCTATCCTGTCCTCCATAACCTGTTTTTACAAGAATCGATTTTAAGCCCGCTCTTTTCCCGGCAAGTATATCTGCCGTTCTGTCGCCAACGATAAAACTTTTATTTGGATCAATATTAAATATCCGAAGAGCTTTTTTTATCATGCCGATATTCGGTTTTCGGCACGAGCAACGAATTCTATATTGTTTTAGATTTGCGTTCGGATGATGGGGACAATAATAGATGCCCTGAACGCGCGCGCCAGCTCTTTTGAGCCGTTCTAGTAAAACAGAATGCGCGTAATCAACGTCTTGCTCGGTTGCCCAGCCGCGAGCAATAACCGGTTGATTTGTGATTATTATAACAAGATATTTTAGTAAATTTAATTTTTTGATCGCTTTCCCGACATTAGGCAAAAGTCGCAATTGGCTTAAATTCTTTAAAAGATCAGTTTCTTTATTAATGGTCCCGTCTCGATCTAAAAAAACAGCTTTTTGTTTCATTGCGCAATATGATCAAAATAATCTTGAAAGTATTTCGTTATTAAATGAAGGATAACGGCATGTATTCCTTCCACAAGATCGTATCTGCCTTTTTCCGTTTTTACGCAAATTTTTACATCAGCCAATTCATTTAATTTCCCTCCGTCAAATCCAGAAAGTCCAATTGTGGAAATATGATTTTGCTTGGCAAGCTCTATAGCTTTTACAATATTAGCCGAGTTGCCTGAACTGCTGATTGCGATAACGCAATCCCCTTCTTGAAGATAATTTTGAAGCGGTCCGACAAATACCATATCATACCCGATATCATTGGCCCACGCGGACAATTCTTCTTCGGTGGTCGGAAGGCGTATCGCCTGAAACCGTTTTGTGTGTTTCTCCAAATTATGGCTAAAAATTGTTTTATTAAAATCGCTCACCCAATGTGTCGCAAGCGCCAGAGATCCTCCGTTTCCAAAAATATAAATCCTTCCATCGCGCTCATATACGGACTGGATTGTATTTAATGCTTTCGCTATTTCTTCCTTGGGAAGAGCTTGTATGGTTTTTTCAACTTCTTGAATGAACGTTTGAATATACTGTTCCATGATTAGATAATTTTAGGATGAAGATTGTTAAAAAGAATATCCGTTCCTGACTGGGTAAACGTTACAGGAATTTCTTTAAAATCCGAAAGATTGTTTTTTGCAGCCGCTTGCCTCATTGCTATCCGCATTGCCCCGTGAACCTCGGGATGTGCCAAAAATAAAATGCATCCACCGCCTCCAGCCCCTAAAACTTTTCCTCCCCACGCTCCAGCCGCTAATCCGGCTTCGTACAAATCGTCAATCATAGAATTAGAAACATTTGACGCAAATTTTTTCTTCAACATCCAGCCGTCATGCAAAAGAGATGCCATGCCGCGTATATCTCCCGCTAGAAGTTTCTCTTTAAAAGCACTTACTGAATCTGACATTTTTTTATATGTCTCAATATGCTCGCTTATTTTTGATTTTTGTTCACTAAGGACACTTGACGCGGGTCTTGTAACACCAGTAAAGAAAAGAAGCGTGTTTTTTTCAAGCTTTGAACGCTTTAAGTAGTCAATAAGCACGGGCTCCACCGAAACACTGTCATTAGCATTAAATTGAAATATATTGAACCCTCCAGTTGCTGACGCGTATTGATCTTGTTTTCCTATCGGTTCTTTTAATAGATCTATCTCCAAGCGACAGGCGGCTTCCGCGAGTTCTCCCTTTCCGATTCTTTTTCCTTGAAATGCGTAGAGGCCCTTTAGAAGCGCCGTAGAAAAGCTGGACGAAGAACCAAGGCCGGTTTTTGCCGGAAGAGACGCGAACGACCCAATTTCCAGATTTCTTTCAATTCCAAAATCCATAAGCGCTGTTTTAATTCGAGTATGCTGAAGCTCGTTCGGATGGCTCGCGGTTTCAGAAATAGAATACCGAGCTGTAACCTTATCAATAAGAGGGGTTGGATTAATAACGAGATAAACATATTTATCAATAGTTGTCGAAAGAACCCGACCGGGATAGTGTCGGTAAAAATCAGGGAGGTCGGTTCCCCCACCAACAAAACTGATACGAAGTGGCGCGCGAACAAGAATCATATAGTATATAACTTCATAAAGATGCCTTTTTTGTATTATGGGCGTATCCTACGCTAAAAACCAGCCGTATGGCAACAAAAACAACATTTTCTATTTAGAAAAATGTCTTCGGAATATGAAAAGATTTTTTTGTTTTGAAGGTCCGAAGCCAATCAATATAATCGCGAATGGATTTTTCTGGCCCGAAACGCGGTTTCCAGTGAAGTTTTTCCAATTTTGAGATGTTAGAAATCGCATGCCGCGTATCCGTACGCCGAAAACCAGATACTATAATAGGGGACGCGGAATCGGTGATCTTTTTAACAAGCTTCGCAAAATCAAGCACTAAAATACCTCGCCCACCACCAACATTAAAAACTTTAAAGTCCGCTTTCGGATTATTCAGAACCACGATATTTGCCGCAACAACATCTTCAATATTTACAAAATCCCGTTTCTGCTTGCCATCTTCATACACCGTAATTGGCTTGCCGGTTAAAGCCTGCACGCAAAAAATTCTAAGAGCTCCGGAATACAGATTCCTTGGGGATTGTCTAGGTCCTTGTACAATCGAATAACGCATAAGAACGGTCGGTATCCCATATGTCTTTCCCAGACGAAGCGCCGCCTCTTCTAGCGCGTGCTTAGAAAGCCCATAGGAATTTGTTGGCGTCACGCGCTGATCTTCACGAAATGGAATCGGCATTGCGGGTGCTTTATGGGAACACAAAATTTCCCAGCTCTTTTTCTGAAGCGCATGAACAGATCGCAATTCCGGGAAAAATGTTTCTCCGGTATGAGCGCATCGATACATGCCATCGCCATATACGAACTGGGAACTGGCAAGAATAACTTTTTTAATCGGGAGTTTTTTTTCAACTATTATTTCGTAAAGAAGCGCCGTGCTTACGGTATTTGTGGTAAAAAAAACACTAAAATCCGGGCGCTGATCCTGATACGCCGCAAAGTGATACACATACGATACCCCTCGTAATGCCCTGACCCAATCTTTCTTTTTTCTAACATCTCCCTTTATAAGCTCATATCCCCTTCCCCTCACGTATTCGGGCCATGTGTTGTTATGTACTGCGGATAAGAGATTATCTAAAATACGGATTCGGTAGCCCTTTTTTGTCAAGGCATCGGCCGTATGAGAACCGATAAATCCGGCTCCTCCGGTAATAAGAATTTGTTTTTTCATATATTATTTTTTGCGAAGCACATAATAAATACTTTTCCCAAACCATTCATTTTCCGGAAAACGAAATTTGCGAAAAAAACCGTAAGGAAACTCTCCTTTGCAAAAACCTTTTTCAATGATATTAAAATATTTTAAGACGGTTTTTTTAAAAACGCCTTTGGGAAATAAGGCAATATGGTCATTTTTTTCTTGCCACCGAGGCATATCGCCGCTTTTGAGAAAAATCAATCTATTAAAGATATTAAAAATGTTCGGGGTTGAAAGAAAAAATATTCCGCCGGGCTTCAAAACGCGGTTAACTTCTCTGATAAAATGGTGCGGATTTTCCAAATGTTCAATGACCTGCCAGGCGCTTACTGCGTCAAAAAAATCATCTGGCCAGGGCAACATTTCGAAATTTATATTGCCGACTTTGAATTCTCGAAAATATTTTTTTCTCTCGTTTGTCGCGTAATCGCCGGCATCGTATCCAAATACTTCCCAGAAGTCATCTCGCCGAAGCTGTTCGGCGAAAAAACCGTTTCCACAGCCGATGTCCAGAATACGGAAATCTTTTCGTACGCGCGCGTGAAACAAAGCCAGCGCTCTTCCTTGAACCACTATATCGCTTCCTCCGCCTTCATCCCAAGCATTCCGCAGATCGTTTCGCGCGGCAGGTAATTCGTTTGGATTTAAGTATTTCATCCCGCACATAACTAGCACAACAAGCTATGACGCAATCTATCTTTGAGTCGGCGCCAGGCTTGACCATGCTACTTTAATGATGCCTCACGACGATAGGCATCTTCTTTGATGGCATATACCTCGCAGTAAACAAGTTTGATGGGTAATCTTGATTTGGTGTATAAAACCTTTCCTTGCTTATGCTGTTCCAATCTCTTTTTGAAGTTATTGGTACAACCAATGTATATTGTATTTAACTTTGTTTTGAGGAAATAAACGTAATACATAAGCAATGCTAATTATGTGCGGGATTCATCCCCTGAAAAATTCTCGCTTTAACAACGCCCTATCTTTTTCATCAAATTGAAAAAGCGTCCTGAAATTAAATGAGAGCGACGGAGCTATCCTTCTTAAAATATAATACCGCGCCGCCGTTAATGCAAAAACAAAAACCACGGCATTAATAGCCGTACCGGCAATTCCAAAAATGATAATACCGATAGCAAGAGTTAATGGATATCCCAGTTTTGACAGATTGATAAAAAAAAGATTCTTTTGGGCGCGGAATGTGTATAGCGCCGCAGTCACGGCATTCGAAATAGGAATAACCAGAAATCTCAAAAGCATTATATTGAAAAGAAAGAGAGAGGGTAAGTATTTGGGGAAGACGAGTTTTAAAAATGGAGGCGCGAAAACATAGGCGACGATTCCCATCAATGCGTATAGCCAAGTAAAATATTTAATAGTCCGCTGAAAAAGAAACGAAAGCCGGTCGGGATCGGTAATCTCTCGCGGGAAAACAACTCTTAAAATCTTTTCTATCGGGATAAGATCGCCAAGAGCGCTGTAAAGAGAAGAAGCGACGGAAAAAAGCGCGACTGCCTCTATTCCAAGAAAATACTTTATAACCCAAGGTTCCAAATCTCCAATAATGCCGGTTTGATCATTGAGAAGAGACCACTTGCCGTGCGCTTTGATAGTTTCAAGAAATGAATAGGAGCCGCGTGGAATTTTTGACAAATCAATAATATTTTTTAAAACCGCCGGGAAAAACACAATTAGCGGCAGAAAGGCGGAAAAAAGATACGCCAGAGCAACGCCGATGATTCCAAATTTATTAAAGACAACCAAAATTATAATAAGACAAAGATAGAAAAAGCGGCTTAAGAAAGTGAAGCCGGCCTCCGACGCGAATTTTGCCTGCGTGGAGAATAACAAAAGATAGATTCGCTTGATCGACATTAAAACAAATGACGCAGAAAGAATCATCAGTATTGCTCTCGCGTCCGCGCCGATAAGCGTTGATATAAAAGGCGCGGCAAAAAAAACAACAACGGCAACAAAAAAACTTAACGGAAAAACAATTCTGATAAACGCTCTCAATTCGGCGCGGTATCGCCCGACTTTACCCTCGCCAAGATCGCGCGCCATATCCGTTAGAAATATGTTTTCCAGAGTGGGAAGAGTAAGCGCGCCGATAATCGCGATGGCTGATTGCGCCAGTTGCCACACGCCGTACTCAAAAACGCTCAACGCCCGAATCACCAGAAACGCGGCGGCAATATTTACTAACTGCGCAAGCAACTTAGCCGATGATAAAGCAACTATTCCCTCTTTGATTATTCGCGCAATCGATTTTTTACCCCCTTGATTATTCATCCCACACATAACAAGGATTGCCTTTCTCGAGCAATCACTTATTTTTTAATATATGGCCGTTTGGCTTCTGAAAACATAGTTCGTGTAGTAAATTTTGGCAAAGGCAGAATTGCTAAATCCTTGTTATGTGTGGGGTCCATCATATTGTTGTGTCCAATGATTTTAGTATCGCGTCCGCTATGCGCTTGCCGGCGCCTCCGTCAAATTTCCAGCATTGCTCCTTAACGACGCGCGCCCTTCCTTCGCGATCAAGCTCGGGATGTTTTAAATAAAGATTTATGGACGCTATTAGGTCTTCGGCTGTTTTTGCCAAACGCACGCCGCCGCTTTTTAAAATCGGCTGATAATGCGTGTAGTGATGAAGCTGTAAAACGCTAGTAGAATCATAAAACGGCTTTTTTTCCCACCCGTCAAAACATACATTGATAACGGGCTTGTCAAATGCTGACGCGTCAATACTCATCGTTGATTGGATGGTGACGACAATGTCGCTGTAAAAAAGCGTATTATATAAATGCATCATATCATCGAAAAGCATTTCCTCCGATACGCCTCCCGGCGCGGGCAACTGAATACCCGGAACATCAAATAAAATAGTTTTTGATTTTTTAAGCCCCCGATCAATCATGTGCGCGGCCGGATTTGGATGCATCCGCACCAAAATTTGAAGGTCTGATGGAAGATCGCCCCGATCAATAGCATCGCTGATAATCTGGACATCTTGCCACTCGGTATCGCTAAAACTCTTCCCGATGGCGGCGAATAAAATCAAACGTTTGGCAGGATCTCCGCCGATGCGCTTAAAAAATGCCTCGCGAGCACAGGGTTTCTCCGTAAAATAATAATCGAAGTGGGGCATGCCGGCGATAATAATCCTATTTCCCGGGTAATCGCACAGCTTTTCGGCCTCTCTCTTCGTAATTTCATTTGGAACAATCAAAACATCGGGGTTTATTCTCATTGCGCTTTTGTTAGCCGTTAAATTATCCCAGGAATGAATAAGGCCGACCGTTTTAATTTTCCGGCGTTTGGCTTCGCGGATAAACGCCTGATCGCAGGCATGAATAATGTGGGGGGCGAAAACCAAATCGGGTTTGTATTGCTCAAAATATTTAGCAAGCTTAGTATCTCGCACTAAAAAATAATCTAGTAAACGGGCAGTTCTTCTTAGAAAAGAAAGATTGGAAAACAATTTTATTAAAAGCCATGAAAAAAAATAAAAAATGTAATTATTTTCTTTTTCCAGACGCATTCGCCGCAAGCACTTTATCGTTTCATTATCAACAAAAAAAAGGGCCAGATGCCTGAAAAAAGAATCAAGTTTATTTAAGGGGTCGTTAAAATTATCCAGCGGCTCAAAAAATACGTTCTCCGCCCCAACTTCTTTTCTATAAAAATCTTTTTTATAAGAAGGGGCAAAAAGAACAACGCGAAGATCCTGCTTCTGCCTTAATTTCTTCCAAACGTCTGTTCTTAATATATTTCGCGCCACTGATGGCACAAAAATAGGAATAAAAATAGTTTTCATTTTCTCACAATGCCGTCATAGATTTTTTTGTAAGCTTCGCGAACTTTTTCCCAGCTTTGACTGGCGGCGAATGTTCTTGATGCCCGGCTGAACTTATCTCGGAGTTCAGATGATGTCAGTAATTTTTCCAACATCGTAGCAACTTGTTGGTGATTCCGGCCGTCAACCAAAAAACCGTTTTCATTATCCCTCATGGCATCTGATACGCCTCCCTCGCGAGAACCGACGACCGGCAAGCCGGCCGCCGCCGCTTCCAGAAAAACCAAGCCGAACCCCTCAAAATCGTGCCGGACGTTTCGCGGCAGAAGTATAAACAACTCGGCATTATGATACAAGTTGACTAGCGCGACATCATCTCCGACGTCAGTTAAAAAAATAATCCGGTCGGCAATGCGTAAAACTTGCGCCCGCCTAAGAAGCGTCTCCCGGTAATTGCCCGAATTTTTCCCCGCGATAACATATTTAAGCTTGGGGAATTTATCGGCTATCAGCGCAAAAGCCGCCAAAGAATCTTCGTAGCCTTTCCGCGGTTTAAGCAACCCGACGCTTAAAAGATAAGGACGCATTTTGATAATTGATTCGGTTTGAAAATTGACAAGCTGGGGCAGCTTAGAAAATTTTTCATAATCCAAACCCAAAGTCACTACTTCAATATTAAGAAAAGGCGTCGCGCGCCTAACTCTGTCCCTGGTGTAATGGCTGATAGCAACCAAACGGCTGGCAAACAAGTAACTGAAAAAAAGAAAAGGATAGCGCCAACTGTAAAGAGGCTTCACCGAACCGGTTCCCACCAAAGTCACCGCGTATTTTTTCCAAAAAAGAATTGAAAGGATAAAAGCGATCGCGGCGTAAGGAAAACCATCAAGGGCGTGAATCAGATCGCAACCGCGAACCGCCGACATCAGACGGCGATACCCGTTCAACGGCAAAACGCCAGGAACGTTGGCCGGTTCACGGACAAAAACTACCGTTTCCACACCAGGCAATTTTCGGATCTGGCCGATAAACTCGGAAGCAAATCTCCCGGAACCGTTATCAAGAGCGAGATTATGAGTTAAAAAACAAATTTTCATTGGTTTTACCAAAAAACATTAAAAAACTTCTTCTTGCTATTTTGCCGTAATCTTCGAAAAAACTTTTACCAAACCTTCCGCAAAACGTTTATTCGTAAATAGAGTCATTGCCTTTTTTTGGGCCGCCTCGCCCATTTTTTTTGCCTCAGCGGGATTATTCCAAAGACGCATCATCGCTTCTCTAAGAAGAACCGGGTCTTCGGGAGGAACAATCATACCATCAATTCCGTGTATGAAATTATTTACATGAGTTGAAGTAATAACCGCTTTTCCCGATGCCATCGCCTCAAGAAGGGAAAACTGGCCGGAACAATCCGCTCCCATCATTTTTTCGTCTCCATACACCGGAACGACAGAGAATGCCGCGTCGTGAAGCAAAATAGGTATGCTTTCCCGCGGAAACCATGATATGCGGACATTTGAAGGAATATTTTTTATTTGAGATAAGTTGCGAGACAGGGCCCCGATAACAAGAGATATATCGGTGCCTCTCACTGCTTCAATAAGAGTTTCGTAATCTCGTCCGAGATCGCGGCCGATACTGACCACATATCTTCCGGGAACTACCGGCGCGCCGGAAGGCCGGTGAAGATACCGCGCGCTGTCAATGCAAGCCGGAACATGAAAAAGCTTTTTAGGGTCAAGTCCTTCGGCCTCAAGAAACTCTTTTTGCGGCATTACTTGGCAGATAATCGCGTCTGCCGAAGCGAGGCCCTTTCGTATAATCCACCGAAAAATTCCGCGATTCCTTTTAAGAAGGCGCGAAAAGTATGAATTATAGGCAACCCACAGAGGTTTTTTCCTTCTCAGCAAAAATTTTACAAGGAAGAGCGTTATGGGGCTTGAACTGGAAAAAATAATGTCGTAGCGATGCAGTTTGAAAAGAACCGGAAGATCGGTCAGATGAAAGGAAATTTTTCGAAAAAATTCCGTCCATCGGTTTTCTAAAAAATCGGCCTGAATGCCATAATCGCGTAAATAATTTAGCCCGAGCAATTCCGTATCCGGCCCAGAACCGTCAAGGTAGGCTTGATAAATTTTCTTGCGAGAACCGGCATAAAGATACAAAACCCTTAAAGACATGTCTCTTTTTCTAACCCGCCTATGTCGGCTAAAGTTTCCCTATTTTCTCTAAAATTCTTGAAAAATTCCTCGCAAAATCGAAAGCGGCATTAAGCGTCAAAAAAAGGAAAGATATTTGGGTTAATTTTAAAATGCTTTCCCAACGTCGGGCTATGGCATAGATTGCGTAACTGGAAAGCATTGCCAGTATCGGATATATTGGGTAGCGATAACGAGTTTCTACGGTAATAAAAATAACGGCTAGGGGTATGCCTAGGAATAAAATCAAAAAAATAGTGAAACGATTTTGCCCGCCCAGAGAATAATCTTTTTCCCCTACTCTTCTTTTCAGCATCAGCAAAAAACCGGCGGCGCCTAAAGTCAAAAGCGCGATCGAATACGTTGCCGAAGCCAAAAGCGTAATCAACTTTTCCCATCCCTCAAGATACGGCCACCAACCGGTAGGGCGCAGAAAACTGAAGTAAGTAGAAGTCCGATAAATGGTCAATTTGGCAAAATGCGCGGGGTTTTGGATGATATACAAAAGCGTGTCTTTGAACATCTGTTTATCGGCAGTAATAAGATCATAAGATTTGTATTTTTTAACAAATTCGTATCGTGAATCATCAAGTTCTCCCGAAGCTTTGGGATGATTGCCGGCCAGAAAATTATTTCCGGAGACAACCGCGGTTGGAATAAATGAATGGTATATTGAATAGTTGCGTATGGTCCACGGCGTCAAAACGGCCGCGAACAGCAACAAAAAAAACAATAGATGTAAAAACTGTTTTTTAAAATAAAAAGCGAGGAGAAAAGGAAAAAGCAGAACGCCGAGGTTGGCGCGAACTAACACCAGCAATCCCAACAACAAGCCCAGCAAAACGGCCTTGGCAGTAGATGTTTTTTCAAAATACGAAAAAGCGTTGTAAATTGTTAGCAACATGATAAAAATAGCCAGATTTTCGGTTAAAAGCATGGAACTCGCGATAATAAGGTCGGGGTGAAAGGCAAACAGAGCGGCGGCGCCAATGCCTATCAGCGAATGCCAGCTTTCCTTAAATACTAATTTTGCTATGGCAAAAACAAGCCAAGCAGAAATGGCGTGAAAAGCGGCTTGGAATAGCCATACAATCCAAAGATAGCGGCCAAATATCGCGTATATGGCCGCCAGAAAGAATTCATAACCGGGCCCAACCCGGATAATAACCCGATCCTTCGCGAGAGGAACATCGGTTTCCAAACGATAGCCCTCGCCGGAAACTAAATTCTGGGCGATAAAGTCGTATGCCTCGGCATCAACTATCGGCTGAATTTTATAAAAAATGGAGTAAGCCGCCGAAATAAGAAAGGCCGTTATTACAATGCCGATTAAAAATTTTCTTTCGTGTTTTTCAATTGTATCAAGTAATGCCGTCATTTTCCGAATTTATAAACTTCAATATAGGGGCCGAGTTGGCGAATATTGCCTAAAAGAGAAAAAGGACTAGATGGGTCCTGAAGAAGATTATGAATAGTAAAAATTGTCTCCGCTGGATAGAATGAAGCCGCCAACTCCTTTTTAAAGGGCATGGCTAAGGCGCGGCTTCTGTCTTCGCGGCTCCAAAAACTAAATAGATAGTAGCCGGAGGTAAACCTAGAAAAATCTATCGCTTTGTCCGGTAAATGAGCTTGATCTAGGACAAAATAGTTGGGCTTAGGGAACCGGTCGTCCGGGAGAGTAAGGAGATAGCTGTCGCGCGTATTAATCCAGAAAGGATTTTTCTCCTGTTGATAGAGAATCCCCGCCCGATTATTGTTCATAACCGTATTCGGCAAATCAAGTATTATTACGCTACCGTCCGGCGCGTTGCGATAAATCCATTCTACGGCATCATTTCTTGTATCATTTTTCCGCAAAAGAAAAAAGTAATTAATGCCCGCAAACAGCTCGTAGCCCAACAATAAAAACAGAATTATCGCGCAAATCGCGCGTTTCAAGATTTTTGAAAGGGCCGATTCCCAAAGCGCGACGACAACAGCCGCGGCGCCAATTGATAAAAAAGGCACTATCGGCAATAGATAACGATTCTCCAGTTCAGAAAATGTAATAGCGACTATCAAAAGATATAATAGCGGGAACCCTATCAGCAGAAATTTCCAAAATTTATTCCCCTCCCGGAAACACAAAAATACCAAACCAATTACGCCGACCGCGAGTAGCGCCGGGTTGTCATACCAAAGAAATAAAAAGGACCGGGGAATATTGTAAAAAAAACTGGAAGCGCTGGACAAGCCCTCCGCGGCCAGCGACAATTTATAACCGAACAAATCGGCAAGCGTAGCTAAGCTGCGCCCGAATTGTCTAAAAAAAGCAACGGGGTTAGCCCAAGAAAAAAACGCGACAATCGCCAACAATGCCGCGGACGAATAAATAAATTTCTTTTGAATCAATCCCTTGCGATTGATATGCCACTGGAGCGCCGCCAGCCAAAAAACCAAAATAAGGGGAATATAGCCAACGCCGTACCCCAATCCGATAGCCAAAGCGGAAAGAAAATACCATTTTCTCTCCCGCGTTTCCATTAGACGCTGGAAGCTATAAATCGCGGCGATTATAAAAAAAGTGGCGGGCGCCCAAAATCGGCCCACTTGAGCCTCGTGAAGGTACAAAAAATCAAACGCTAAAAAAATTGCCGACAACAAGGCGACGCTGGGACTAAAAACGCGTCTAGCAAAAGCAAAAAGCAGATAAACGCCTCCGATGCCAAATAACGCCGAGATAATTCTGCCTACAATCAAAAATAATTCCCTGTTCAAAAGTACGAAATTCTGATAATCTCCGATTGACTCAAAAAAACCCAACACGATGCCGACGACTCCGATTAGGGCGTATGTCGGGGCGAGCAGATAAGAAAGCAGCGGCGGCAGATAATAGAAGTCAAAATTCGCGCGCAAAGTTTTTTGCGCGAGGAGAGAAAATCCGGCCGCGACCGAAACCAGCTCATCGCCAAAAAACGCCTGAGGCAAACCGTAACTCGCGGCGCCAAGATACAAAATAAAGGCAATCGCGATAATGCCGGGAAGCGTAAAATAAAAAAAACGGGAATTCATTTCAAATCGGCGTCAACCATCATTCTCACCAACTGGCGAAAATTAACTTTTGGCCGCCAGCCCAATTCTTTATTAGCTAACGAGGCATCGCCTTTGAGCAGATTAACTTCGAGCGGCCGAATAAATTTCTTATCAACCTTCACGTACTTCTTCCAGTCCAAATTGAGATAATCAAAAGCCTCTTTCACGAACTCTTTAACCGAATGTGTTTCGCCGGTGGCAATCACATAATCCTTCGGTCTTTTCTGCTGCATCATCAGCCACATAGCTTCCACATAATCGCCGGCAAAACCCCAGTCGCGGCGCGCTTCCAAATTTCCTAAACGCAGTTCTTTTGCCAAACCAAGTTTGACGCGAGCCGCGGCATCGGTAATTTTACGAGTAACAAATTCCAAACCGCGACGAGGCGACTCGTGATTAAACAAAATACCGGAAACGGCAAATATCCCATAGGATTCTCGATAGTTAACAGTAATCCAATGAGCGTAGAGTTTGGCCACGCCATAGGGGCTCCTCGGGTAAAAGGGGGTTTTTTCATTTTGCGGAACTTCTTTCGCGGCGCCAAACATCTCTGACGAAGATGCCTGATAAAATTTTATTTTCGGATTTGCTTGTCGGATTGCCTCCAGCATTCTTACAGCCCCAAGACCGGTAACTTCACCGGTGTAAACTGGCTGCTTCCATGACTCGGCGACAAATGACTGGGAAGCTAAATTATAAATCTCCTGCGGTTTTGTTTCCTTAATAGCATGAACCAGCGATGCTTCATCCAAAAGATCGCCGGAGAGCAACTCTATCTTGTCCAGTATATGAGCAATGTTTTCGTAATTTTTCTTACTGCTACGGCGCTCCAAGCCGAAAACTTTATAACCCTTCTTCAACAAAAACTCCGCGAGATATGACCCATCTTGACCGGTGACGCCAGAAATTAAAACGTTTCTCATATGATAGAAGAAAAAAGACGCGCGACTTTTTTAATATCGTACCTCTCCACCCATTTTTTCTCAATTTCGCTTATTTTAGCATAGGAGTCCCCGGATAATCGTAAAGTTTCTTCAATCTTAGCCACAAACGCATCAACGTTTCTCAACGGCACAACATACGACAAAAGCTCAGGTGGCAACATCTCTTTTACTCCCCCAACATCAAACGCGACAAATGGCGTCCCGACAGCCATTGCCTCCAGTAAAACATGGGGGAATCCTTCTTCTTCGGAGGGCATAATAAAAACATCGGCTATACTATAATAACCGCTCAATTCGCTATTCGGTATCCAACCCAAAAATCTTACTTTGTCTTGTAATTGGTAATTAGTAATTAGTAATTGGATATTTTCTTTCTCTGGCCCATCTCCTATAATCACCGTCACCACATTCTCATCGCGTAGTTTATTTAGAATCTCCGGCAAATAATGCGCCCCCTTGCGCCTTGACAACCGATGCGCAAATAAAATGACCTTGGCGTTTTCTGAAATTTTTAATTCTATTTTAAGCTTTGTTCTATTTACTAATTTCTGTTTACTGTTTACTTTCTCAAGATTTATCCAATTCGGCATCACTTTAATTTTTTCCAATGGCAGATGGTAATGCTGGGCATATTCTTTTTTAAGGCCTTCGGTGCCGGTTACTAAAAAAGTTATTAGTCTATAAGTTATAAGTTCGAAAGTTGCGCGCAGAAAATTTCTTTTATATTGCCAGGGCAAACCGCAATTCCAATAAAAAGTCCGGCCGCCAACCAACCTGGCAATGAGCGAGGAAAGAAAAGCGGATAGAAAAGAGTAATGGACGTAAAAGGTTTTATAACCCAATAAGCGAGCGTAAAATAAACGGCAATGCAGTTCGCACCAACGCAAGGGGAAAAATTGAAACCATAGAACCTGAACTCGCTGACAGCCCAGATCAATCCGCGGCCGCTCTCCCTTTTCAATAATCAAAAAGGTGTTAAAAAAATTACTGATTTCTCCGACAAAATCAACCAAATACGCAAAATGGGTGTGACTTTTGGGCCGATAATCCGGCAGTACATAGCACAGCTTCGGCTTATTATTGCTGTTTAACATTATGTTGAATGACAACAAACGTCGGCGACAGCAACCCCGCAAATTTTCTAATTTTCAATTTTAATACCGCGTAGGGAAAGTAACCTAAAATATCGGCGCTCGGAAACATTCCTCTTATATCGGCATAACTGAAAAAATGTTTATGGTCCAGATTTTGCAGTCTTTTGGGGGTTAGACCAAAAATTCCCAACAGCTTATATAACCAAAAATAGGAATTTGGTGTCGTAATAATAATTAATCCTCCGGGCTTAACAACTCGACGAATTTCACTGAGGATAGTACGAATATTGGCGATGTGCTCAATAACCTCGCTGCACCATACTAAATCAAAATAATTGTCTGAAAGGGCAAGCGGCTTTTCCGCGTTTACAATAATTGTATCTTGCCTACATTTTTCTCTATCAACGGAGGCGACCTGCCATCCTTTTGTTTTCAATTGATCGGTCCAATAACCATCTCCCGATCCTAAATCTAAAGCCCTTCTGCCCTCCCCGTCGCCAACAAAACCAAAAGCTATGCGCTTACCCTCGGTTCTATGCCGCAAACTGCCTTGGCCGAAATCTATTGGGACTTTCTTTAATAAATCAAGTAAATTAAATCTCATCTATTATCTATTTCTTCTTTAATCTTATAGGCCTCTTGATCACGAAAATCCTTGCTACTTCTTACGATAATCTCCGCCAAAAGGCCCATTAAAATAAACTGAAAACCAATAACTACAAAAATGGCGGTCAAGACGGGTAGCGGCGTTCTATTTAAATGAGTCCCTTCAAAAATCCTCAAAAATAAAGCCCATAGAAATATAAGGCCGCCTGAAATTAAACTGACAAATCCCGCTCCTCCGAAAAAATGCATCGGACGACGAGCGTATCTGTCAAAAAAGTAAAAAGAAACTATATCTAACAAAACTTTAAATGTTCTGGATAGGCCGTATTTTGATTTACCGTACTGCCGACTGCGATAACTAACTGCCACCTCGACAATACGAGCGCCGCGGGAAGCAATATAAGCGGCCAGCATTCTGTGCATGTCGCCGCCAAGACTCACGCCCTTTAGAACCCTGCCGCGATAGACTTTAAGAGAACAACCATGATCGTGAAGTTTCACGCCAGTAACAAAAGAAATTAGCCGGTTAGCTATCCACGAAGGAATGCGTCTCGTTAAAATTTTGTCTTTCCAACGATTTTTTCGCCAACCGGAAACAATATCAAAACCCTCATCAAGCTTTTCTAGTAGTTTCTCTATATCGCGGGGGTCGTTTTCTAAGTCTCCATCTATGGTCGCTATAATGTCGCCTTTCGCGACTTGAAAACCGGCATTGAAAGCAGCGGTTTGGCCGGAATTCTTTACAAAAGAAATAATCCTTGCCGGACGCAGCTTCTTTAGTTCGACCATCGTCTGATCAGTAGAGCCATCGTCAACAAAAATAATTTCAAATTTTTTAGCCAACCCGTTCAAAGAAAACAATAATTCATCGAACAACCGCTTGACATTTTTTTCTTCGTTATAAACGGGGATGACAACCGAAATTAATTGATCATCCTTCATAGTCAAAAGAATACCATCAGTAATAATATAAATTCAATAGACTTGACTGCGGAACTATACGTGATAAGATCTTAAAATACTTAGTATGAAAATTTTCAAAAACATAAAACCCGAATTCACTGATGAACGCGGAGAAATAACAACGATTCTTGATGACGGCAAAACCGCCATCCGCGGCGTTCTTATCATTACTTCTAAAAAAGGCTCAGTGCGCGGTAACCATTACCAAAAAAAGGACTCGCACTATTGTTACGTGCTTGTCGGAAAGATGAAGTATTTTGAAAAACCGATAAACGCCGACAATTCCAAAATGAAAACCGCGGTTTTGAAAAAAGGTGATATGGTTTATACTCCACCGATGGTGGTCCATGCCTTTCGATTTTTAGAAAACACAACTTGGGTATGCCTCGCTACCAAATCAAGAAAAAACGGCGCTTATGAAGAAGATACAGTCAGAGTTAAACTTATCTAAGGCGCGCTCGAATTGCCGCGTATGCTTGAGCGCCGATCTTCAAGAAGTTTTGTCCCTCGGCTCCACTCCCCCCGCTAACGCTTTTTTGAAAAAGGAAAATCTCGGCAAGGCCGAGCCATTTTTTCCTTTAACGCTCGATTTTTGCAAAAAGTGCGGCTTTATTCAACTCCAGAATATCGTTTCGCCGGAGCTTTTGTTCCGTGATTATGTTTATGTATCTTCAACTTCGCCGGTTTTTGTGGCGCATTTTGAAGAACTCGCCGAAACGATCAAAAATCGCTTCGATTTTCCCGCAAATTCGCTGATTGTGGATATTGGCAGCAATGACGGCATTCTCCTTCAACCCTTCAAGGCGCGCGGTTGGAAAATTCTAGGAATAGATCCGGCGGTAAAAATCGCCGAGATGGCCACCGAAAACGGCATAGAAACCTGGCCCGAGTTTTTCAATCCAAAAATCGCCAAAAAAATCATTGCCGAAAAAGGCAAAGCCAAAATCGTCAGCGCCACCAGCGTCTTTCCTCATATTGACGACTTGGATAACATAGTCGCCGGCGTCAAAGAGCTTTTGGCCGAAGATGGATTTTTTCTGGTTGAAGCCTACTATCTGGCGGATCTGGTTGAAAAAAATCTTTTTGACACTATTTATCACGAGCACCTCTCATACTTTACCGTCAAAACAATGTCCGAACTTTTCAAACGTCTTGGGATGGAAATTTTCAATGTGGAAAAAACCAACTCGCATGGAGGTTCTTTACGCGTTTTTGCCCAACGCAACAGAGGCGCCAGGCGAATAAACGCCGTGGCGCAAAAATTTATTGCCGAGGAAACCAAAAGGGGCTTTGATAGGGCCTTGACCTACTTGAATTTTTCAAATAAAATCGAGGAGAATAAGAATCGGCTCCTCCGGCTTTTAAACGATCTTAAAAAACGGAGTAAAAAAATCATCGGCTACGGCGCGCCAGCCAAAGGAAACACCTTATTGAATTATTTCCAAATCGGGCCAGAAACGCTAGACTATATAGTTGATGACAGCTCGTGGAAACAGGGACTCTACACGCCGGGGATGCATATTCCGGTAGTCAGTTCCGCCGAACTGTCCAAAAACAAACCCGATTACATTCTGATTCTTGCCTGGAACTTTGCCGAACCGATAATGAAAAAGCTTTCTCAATTTGCAAAAGAAGGAGGAAAGTTCATAGTTCCGATTCCCAATCCAACCATCAAACCATGACGGCTCAAGAATTAATCCGCGAGGACATAAAAGAAATAATCAGTTCGATACAAAAAGAAGCGCCTAAGTTTGAAGGCCAAACGGTTTTGATTTCCGGCGGCGCCGGATTTTTAGGCAGCTACATCGTATCTGTCTTTTTAGAATTAAATAAACAATTTAAAAAGCCATGCAAAGTTATCGCGATGGACAACTTCATCACCGGCTCAAAGAAAAATGTAATTAACGATGTTGAAAAAAATCTCAATTTTCAGTTTATAGAACATGATGTGCGAAACCCAATGCCGCTTAATATCAATGCCGACTACCTGATCCACGCCGCCGGCCTGGCTTCGCCGTATTACTATCGCAAATTCCCGCTGGAAACGATTGAGGTCGCCGTCAATGGCACTAAGAATTTTTTAGAATACGCCCGCCAAAAGAAAATAAAAAGCATGCTCTATTTTAGTTCCAGTGAGATCTACGGCGACCCAAATCCCAACGCCATTCCCACTCCAGAAACTTATTGGGGCAATGTTTCGGCAACCGGGCCGCGCGCCTGCTACGACGAGTCTAAACGCCTCGGCGAAACCCTCTGCGCAACTTATCATCAGCTTTACAACGTACCGGTGAAAGTCGTCCGGCCATTCAATGTTTATGGCCCGGGGATGAAAGTAAACGACTATCGGGTCATTCCTACATTCATGGTTAAAGCCATTCGAGGCGAAGCATTGCCAGTTCATGATAAAGGAAACCAAACCCGCACTTTTTGTTATATCAGCGACGCCATCCAAGGATTTTTGAAAATACTGGCCTCGGATAAAAATGGAGAGGCTTTTAATGTCGGAACGGACGATGAAGAAATAAATATGGTTAGCTTGGCTAATCTTGTAAGCCAATTATCCTCCAAATCAGTTCCGGTCCAATTGGTAAGTTATCCGGAATCCTATCCCGCCGGCGAACCGCAAAGACGCTGCCCGGACATCAGCAAAATTCAAAACACTCTCGGTTATCAACCAAAAGTAAATCTTAAAACCGGTCTTGCGCGCACTATCGCGTGGTATCGCGATATTCTTGAAGATGACAAAACCACGTTCGCCTAACGGGATAAATTTTGCCCTTTTTGGTCTTGGGAAATTTGGAAAAAATTATCAGCGGCTTTTAAACCCTAAAGCCATCGTCACGGCGCATTCGGGAAACGCCGAAGATGTCTTTAAAAATCCTGAAATAGACGCGGTTGTAATCGCCACGCCGCCTTCTACGCACTTTGATCTAGCTAAAAAAGCTCTTGAAGCCGGCAAGCACGTACTTTTGGAAAAGCCGATGGTGTTGAGCGTCGCGGAAGCAAAAAAACTTCGCCAGATTGTTAAAAAAAGCGGCAAGGTTTTTATGGTGGGCTATCAATACCTTTACAATGACTACATCAACTACCTTAAAAAGGAAATTGGGAGCGGGGCTTTCGGAAAAATTCTTGAAGTAAAAAACGAGCATCTGGTCAGCCCACCGCGAGAGGACGTGGATATTTTCTGGGACGCCGCTCCGCATCCGCTTGCGATTTATCAATACTTCTTTTCGCCAGAGAAATTGATTTCTGCCGAAGGAAAAATCGAACACGATTCAGCCGCAGTAAAAGTAAAATTTGAAAACGCTCCCGTTCTTGAAATTATTGCTTCCACTTCCGGCGACGCAAAAACTAGAAAATTAATTGTTGTTGGCGAAAAGGCAACAGCCATCCTCGATGAAACTTTGGAAAAAGATAAATTGACCATCATAAAAAACGGGCGAACCGCGAATCCTCAAGTTAAATTTAAAGAACCACTCCGGAGCGAAGTGAAGCATTTTATCCAATGCATTCAAACCGGCAAAACTCCTTTAACTGATGTTGACTTTGGCGGCCAAATAACCGAATGGCTTAGTATAATCTCAAAAAGCGCCTCAAACTAAATCCATGGAGCGGTTTTGCGATAATCAAAAATTTCCCGAGCTGATGGTGAGGACGCTTTGTGATGATGACGGAATAAGAGTCGTGGACGCGGCTTATCTTTTTGCTCAAACTACTGATAATGAAGATTCTGTGCTGATCGCCGGCACGCGCCTTTATAAAGATAATCGCGTTGGCCTTTTAGGAATATGCGCCGGGGATGATCGCGCCGCTGGTTATCCCGGTTTTAGCATCTGGAAAGAAAAGCTGACGCGGCTAGGCGTTCCTGAACATGCTATCATTGGCATTGATATTCCAGACGGAAATCTCAACACCCTCACAGAAGCGACGGCGCTGGTCCGAGAATCTAAAGGACGCGCTTTGAAAACTTTGTGCGTAATTGCTTCGCCGTTTCATCAAATTCGATGTTTCGTTTCCACGGTAAGCATAGTTTTACGAGAATATCCGGAACTGAAGGTTTATAGCAAAGTCGGATGTGCCCTGGAATGGAACAAGCGTGTCGCGCATTCACAGATGACGACGATGGGCAAGCGGTCTGAATTAATCGCCGGTGAGCTGGATAGAATTAATCGCTATCACGAAAAAGGCGACCTCGTCTCACCGGACGAAATCATAAACTACCTTGACCAACGCGATTAATAATAATTTTTAGATTACTGTTTTCAAAAACTTTTTGAATTCTTTTCTAATTTCCGGATGTTTCAACCCAAAAGCAACCTCGGTTTTTAAAAAACCGATTTTATTCCCGGTATCAAAATGCCTGCCCGAACATTCTAGCGCCAGAAGCTCACGCTCGTGGGAATATTCTTTTAACGCGTCAGCCAATCTAATCTCTTGGCCCTTTTTGCGATTTTTTAACAATCTATCTAAATAATCAAAAATTTCTGGGGTAAGAATATATTTTCCGGTCATAGCTAAATTGCTTGGCGCTTGTTGAACGGGGGGCTTTTCTACTATATCGCCTATCAGGAACACGCGGCCGATGGAACTTTTTGGAGAAATGATGCCATAACGATCAACATGTCTTCTGGAAACGTGCTCAACCGATATAACCGGCTTTTGATATTTTTTAAAAACTTTTGCTAATTGTTTCAGAAAAGGTTTTTCTGACGGACTCAGCAAATCGCCCATGGTTACCGCGAAAGCCTCTTTTTTATTTATCATTCTACTGGCTAAGAAAATTGCGTGGCCATCGCCGAATCTTTCGTTGGTTTCGATAAAAGAAAATTTTAAACCGGGGAATTCTTTTAAAATTGATTCGCCGCTGCTGTCGCAAAAATATTTTTGTATCTCCTTTTTCCAAGGGTTGATTATAAAAATAATATGCCGGATTCCTGATTCATACGCCTCGTCAACTAAATACCAACTCACTGGTTTATCCACTAAACGCAAAAGCTCTTTTGGCGTTACTCGAGTAATGGGCAATAGTCTTGTGCCGGCTCCAGCGGCGGGAATAATCAATTTTTTAATCTGTACGCCAGAATTTTCCATTTAATTTTATAATACCACTGGATTTTAAAATGAAAAAGCGGGGAATGCCCCGCCTTACTTAAAAACTTGATTGAGATTCGGATCTGAAGGCCAACGAACAGTCACGCCGAAAGCAGGCGCCTTGAATACAAAAACCTGCTTTGTTATGCCCGGCCCTAGAACAACGTAATCCTGATTCTCACCGCGAAGAATAATATCCTGACATTCGCCATCTTTTCCCAAAGAGATTTTCAAAATACCTCCATAGATTACGATAAACTCGGTGCCATGAAAAGCCTTCCGCGGATAATCCGGTTGACTATCATAACGCCAAAGCTTTACTTCCACTGCTGTCGTTTGGCCAAGGCCGCTTTGCATATGGCCTACCACCCATCCATGCGTAGCAGAAACGACCGACTCACCGACGCGCCCCGTTTTGACTTCCATCTCATCTATCCTCCAATTCGATTTTTTAATGAGCTTGTTTATTGTACTATTAAACACTTCAGATGTCAAACCCGATTTCAAAAACCTTTCGCCATTTATTTACCTCGCCCTCGGTATGATAAAGCGCAAGACGATTTACCGTCTGGCATAAACCAGCAAAATTTTTACCAGTTAAGTCCTTTTCCATCTTATTTTTCGTTTCTTTATCGAAAAGGCCATAAACCAAACTAAGATGGGGTTGATATTCGACTCGATCGGCAATGTTAAATATTGTTCGAGCCAATTTATCCGCGCCTATTAATTCTGGCGAGCGCTCCACTTCTAAAAAGAGTGGCTTGAAATAATTTTCTTCCCCGCGATATCTTCCAAAATAAACTGGAAAAGATTTTAATTTCTTAGCCAACTGTTCTGTTTTAAATTTAAGATCTCCCTCTATGCCCATTACTTGGCCCAACAAAGTAATATGCGGTTCAAAAACCGGAGCCCCGTATTTTCTCCCCAAATCCCGGATAATTGCGCAAAACTCATGAAAAAATCCGACATCAGGAATCAACCAAATGGAATAACCCTTGACTTTCATTGCTTAATAAATCTAGTTTTTATAATTGTCCAAAGAATCAAGAACCCGTGTTTCCAGTTAATTTTTTTGCCCTCTTCGTAATTGCGCGGGTAATAACGGATTGGCACATCCACGATTTTATATCCCCGCTTTAAGATTTTACAAACCAATTCATTATCATAATCAAAGTTGTTAGTTTTCACCTCAATTGAATCAATAAGCTTTTTGGTAAAAGCTTTATAACAGCCCTCGTATTCACCGGCGTTGTTCCAGTAAAGCAAATTTGTAGTCCATGTAATAAAATGATTGCCAATCCAACTTAGCCAATAAAGCGGCTTTTTCTTGCGATCGTCTTTTTCCGGAGAAATACGCACGCCATTCGTGACTTCCGTTTTCCCCTCCAAAATCGGCTTAATTACTGCCAAATAATCATTCGGATCGTATTCCAAGTCGGCATCCTGCACAATAATAATTTCACCGGTCGCGTTTTTAAAACCGGTTTTCACCGCCCCGCCTTTCCCTAAATTCTTTTCATGAAAAATGTATCTTATGCCGGGAATATTTTTCAAAATTTCGCGGGTACCGTCTTTCGAGCCATCGTCAACCACGATAATTTCTTTTTCCAAGGGCAAGGTTACTGCTTTTACGCGACGGATAATTTCTTCAATAGTGCTTTTTTCGTTATAAGCAGGGATGATAATTGATAATTTTTTATACATAATTCGTTTATTTTTTTCTAAGGTAAAATTCTTCCTCGTCAAATAAATTAATCGGAAGAGTTACATTTAAAAATTTATGGAGCTTCAAATTTTTCTTAAAAAGCCTGCTCATTAAGTAAGATAAAGAAAGATATCTTGTAAGATGACGCCGCCGCGCCAATTCAAAACCGACTAATTGCCACAATTTTTCCAAAGAATCGGCGGTAAAATAATTCAAGTGCGACGGCAAAAACGCGTGCCAATTTTTCCCCAAAATGCGAGCCGTTAAGGAATCGATCATGGGTACGGTTATGGCCAAAATACCCCCTGGTTTTAACTTAGCATACGCAAATTCAAAAAGATTTCTCGGATTTAAAACATGTTCGATAACATCAAAAGCGACGATAACCTCAAAAGAGGATTCCGGAAATATTTTGTTTGCATCCTCCATGAAAACACATGAAATATTTTCCAGTTTTAAACTGACCCGGGCAAATTCACACGACTCCGGCGATGGCTCTATGCCAAAAATTTCAAAGCCAGCTTTTTTAGCTTCGGATAGAAAGAACCCGGGTCCACAACCGACATCTAGCACCCTTGCGCCTCCTGAAGCGTTATCAACGAAAGATTTAATTCGATGAACGGTTTTTTTAAAAGCTTTCCGACGACCGAATTCATCATTTAGATACACAAGATCTAACGGCTGGGCTTTATAATATCTTGAAAACTCTTCCGCTATTTCGTTTCGATCTACAAAGTAAACTCCACAGCTAAGACATTTATAGATATTGCCGTGATCGGCGCCATCGGCGTCGGTTATAGCGTAACGCCCTTGTCTAAAAACCGGTTTCAAATCAATGGTTGCCGGAAACGCTAAGTAGGCATTGTTTCCGCCGCAATTGAAGCAGTGAACTGCCGAGGTTTTGATTTTGGGATGCAACTGCGCGAATTTCCTGATGCGAGATTTGTGCAACAAATATTTGCCCATCACCAGTAAAATATTCAGGCCATAAATAACACTGCGCCAAAAACCGATCATGGATGCCTCTGGAAAATATCTGGTAGGTATAGGAACCTCTGCTATCTTAAATCCGGCTACTTTTGACTGAACAATAATTTCGGTGTCAAAGACAAAATCGTCGGAATTCAATTCAAACAAAAGATTTTCAAAAACCTTTCGGCTGTAAGCGCGAAACCCAGAGTGATATTCGCTCAAGTTTATACCCAGCACAAAGTTTTCCAACATGGTTAAACCAATATTGGCCGCAAACTTCCAATAAGGCATGCCGCCTTTAAGCGCGTTTTGGGAAATCAGCATCCTAGAACCGAAGACGGCATCGGCCGCGCCATAAGCAATTGGTTTGGCTAATTCGGTCACTAACGCTGGGTCGTACTGAAAATCAGGATGAACCATTATGATAATATCGGCGCCTAATTTCAATGCCTCCCTATAACATGTTTTTTGGTTAGCGCCGTACCCACGATTTTTATCATGCGCGAAAACATACTTTAGGCCCAGTTCTTTTGCAACTTTTACAGTATCGTCCCGACTCGCGTCATCGACTAAAACAATGTCATCAACAACACCTTTTGGAATAGCGTTAATCGTTAGGCGCAAAGTTTTGGCCGCATTATAAGCTGGCAAAATAACTACGATTTTTTTATTATTAAGCATGGATGTTGGAAATTTCCCTGAAAAGGTAGTAAAATATTTAATTATGACTTACGGAAAGCATGCCATTTTTCTTACAGTAATTTTTTCAGCTGTTCTGCTTATCAATTTTACGCTTTCAATAATAACAAATATCCCCTTAAAAAACCAACTTTCCTCCGATGCCGAACTCCATCTGACTCATTGGCGCGAGTTTTCTACTAATGAAGGCAACGACTTTGCAAATGATGAAATGTTCAGGAAGGACACTCGTCCGCGGGGAGAATTGCTTGTTAATAAATTATTGGTAAGGCTTGGCGAATGGTTAAAAGTCGGACTGCTTGAATGGAGTATCTGGGTTTCGAGTTTATCATTGGTTGTTTTTTTAAGCGGTATCTATTTCGTCGTTGCCTACAGTTTAAAAAAACCATGGTTAGGATTTCTGGTGGCTTTAGGAAGCATAATCCCTGCTTTTTCTCTTGGGGGATCGACTTGGGGATTTCTAGCTCAAGGATTCTTGCCAAGAGAATTAGCTCTGGGCATAGCTGTATGGATTATGCTGATTTATTTCTACGGTCTGGAGAAAAATCGTATTTGGGTCAGTCGTTTGGTTTTCCTGCTTGCCGGCATATTTTCCAATTGGTACCCGGTTCTATTCTTTCATTTTGCGGCAGTGTTTTTTATCGCCGAAATTATCCGCCTAAAGTCGATTAGAAAAGAATTGTTGATCTATGGACTGCTTTATGCCGCGGGGGCTTCATTCGCTTTAATGGATATATTCATAAAATCCGCTCAGACTGCTCCGATTGATTTAGAGGTTTTCCGTTTTCGTTTTCGTTATATGCTGCTTTCATCCTTTGAATACACTTTTTTAAGATATTTGAGAAGATTTTTGATCTATATAGCAATAGTTACCGGACTCTTTATTTTTTCAAAAAAAACTTTAAATCGCGATGAATTGCGTCCCCTTTCACCCTGGTACGCTATTTGGCTAAGCGCCGCTCTGATTTCACTTGCCGGCATTGTACTGGAAAATTTTACAACCTTTGCGAGATTTTTATTTTCCAGAGCTTCGGTTTGGTTTTTGTTTGCCTCAATGGTCATTATTGCCTACACAATTCATAGAATTTACGAAAAAAAGGTTAAAAATAGTCTTCTGTCCTCCACGGTTCTAGCAACCGGGATATTGCTAATTTTCACAGGCCAATCAGCTATTCCCTCAATTTATCGGCAGATAAAAGATTTGAGAATCAATTCGGCAAATTATAATAATTACATCTCTTTACTGGAAAACCTAAAAGAAGTCACTCCAAACGATGCTATAATCTTAGCATCCCCCCGAGAGGCCAATAAAATTCGGGCCTATGGCGCTCGAGGAACTTACGTTTCTTGGAAAGAAGGTGGTATCGCTCTTCTTGATGGAAAGAGCGGGCGCGAATGGTTCGAGCGCTTGCATGAAGTAGATGCCGTTTTCGGGCAGAAAAATTTGGAAGCGCTGCAAAAATACGCGCAAGCAAAAAACATTCGTTATATTATTTATAATACAAATGAAATTTCTAACGATAATCAGCAATTAACTTTATTTCCCCTCTTAAAATCAGGGCCGTTTGTTCTTTCCGAAAACCTCAATTTTTCCGAGAAGAACAAAAACTGAAAGTTTTTTTGTATTGGGATAGGTATTCATTTTTGTTCTTAATGACGCCCTCCCCGATTCGGCCTCGGTAATTTTGCCGTGACCGCATAATCTCCAAAATACTCTCTGCAAGCGCTTTTGTATCACGCGGTTTTATAATAATGCCTGATTCCCCGAATTTTATAATTTCTGGAGCAACGCCGACATCAGTAGTTAATGCCGGACAACCGCTCGCGCCCGCTTCTACCAATGTTCTCCCATAACCTTCGTAATTGGAAGTTAACATAAAAAGATCGGCGGTTTTGTAGTAAGAGATTAAATCATCTGTCCACGATTCGAATACAATATTAGATTTTAGGTTGTAGCTTTTAGCTTTCAGCCGGAGCGCTTCGCGCTCTGGTCCGTCACCGACAATAAGTAACAAAATGGATCGCTCAATACTTTGGACTTCCGATGTCCTAACATTAAACAGTTCTGCCATTGCCTCTATCGCCATACCGATATTCTTTTCCCTGGTCAGCCGCGAAGCCATTAAAATTATAAAATCGTAGCCGGGGTATTTTTTATGAAGATCGGTTTTTATCGGCGCGTTTTTTATTTTCTCCATATCAACGAATATTGGCAAAACGTGAATATTCGGGTCATCGCAAGACCTAAGGTCTTGCGATGACCTTAAAATTGAGTTTTTAATACGTTGAGATACAACTCGCAAACAATCGGCTTTTTTTACTAACCATTTTCCCAACAAAACGCGGATTTTATTTTTAAACGATTCCTGCCAAAAATAAGGACTTAGAAAATCGGTGTGAATTTGAATCTGGAGCGGCAAGCCGAATTTTCTTTTAAGCAAATAACCGGCTAGGCCGGTTTCAAAAGGATCTTGAGCGGTAATTAGTAATTGGTAATTGCCTGCCTGCCGGTAGGCATGGGTAATTGGTAATTGGTTAATAATTTTTTTTCCAATCCTGTACGCATCTCGAAAATATAACGGTTTCCAACTTGTATTTGTCGAATAAGCCCATACATTGTTTGAAATTTTTTTCGCAGCACTCGGATAATCGTTCGGATTATGTTTAGTATATGTGATAATGTGCAATTCTTGAACTAGTTGCCCATACTCAATCATCCGGGCTTGAACTTCAGAGCCGGCTTTAAATATATTTTGATCGGTTGATAACATTAGAACCCTCATCCCGTTAGAAGTGGAACCTATTTTGACGCGAACCTTTAATCATTGTTTTATTGCCGGACATATCCCGTATAGTTATGGCGGCCGCGTTGGGCGCCGCTTCTAACGGGATTCATACAAATAACTTAAGATATTCTTCAACGACTTTTTGCCAATTCGGACCTGGCGGCAAAATAGAAAACGCTGAAACCGCCCAGCGAAAACCTTCCGGCTGCAATAACTTGATAATTTTTTCTTCCAATTCTTGCTCATTTTTCGGATCAAACAAAAACTCCTCCGGCAATCGCACGCTCAAGCCGTTTTCATTGCTCAATAGCGAGGGCTTTCCGGCCGAAAGGCATTCCAAAATAAAATTGGGATTGAACTCAGTAAAAGAGGGGCCGACGCAGACCGCGGCTTCTTTAATTTTTTCTAAAAGCTTCTCCCGTGAAAGCGACGGGAGAATTTTGATGTATGCCGTGGACAACAAACTCTTAGAAAACTTGATTAATTCCTCTTTTTCCGGGCCGTCACCGGTTAAAATCAACCGCCCTCGGCTGATTTTCTGACGAACCCCGTCAAAAACTCTTAGCAAAAATTTGAGATTTTTGTAAGCAACAAATCGGCCGGTAAATAAAATGACTGGGTCTCCTTCGCCTGAAAAATTGGTTGAAAAATTACCAAGTTCAACCGGATTCAAAATAACTTTTATTTTTTCTCCAGGAACGCCGTAATATTTTTCATAAACCTCCTTTAAGAACGGGGCGACTACAATTACCTTCTCCGCGCCGCGCAAAACATAACGAATCAGGCGAAACAACGCTGGCCTATCCGCTAAATACTGGCTATTTCGATAGTATTCGGTAAATGACAAGACTGTTTTCCCTTTTCCCGCCACTCGCTCCCAAAGAAGATCGCCCCCAATCCGAACAAAAAATTTTTTCCCCAGAATTTTAGCGGCTAGTAGAGCCGGTAACCCGGCAGCCGCGGCGTCCTGGGCAAAAATCAAATCAGATTTCATCGCCAGGCGCAAACAAGTCAAAAAATAAAATAAGTGCCTCAAGCCGAAAGGAATTTTCCGGGAAATACCAACTACTCTTGAATCGCTAGGATTGCCGTAGCTGATTATTCTTACTTCCCATCCTATTTTGGAAAATTCCTCCGCCAGTTTTTTTGAATGAGTTGCCGGACCGCCGACATCGGGCGGATAAATTCCGGTAGCGATTAGAATGCGCATAATCTTGTAAAAATCTTATTCATTTTTCCGGCAATTATATCCCAAGAATAATTTTTTACCACTAATGCTCGCCCGGCTTGAGAAATTTTTTGGCGCAAATCGGCATCCGTTAGCAATAATTTTATTTTTTCGGCCAAATCTACCGGATCGTCAACGCGACAAAAAAAGCCGGTCTCGCCCTCTTTGAGAAAATCGGGAATTCCGCCGACAGGCGTGCCAATAATCGGCAAACCGGCAGCCATGGCTTCCAAAAAAGAACTGCCCAAACCCTCAGAACGAGAGGGACGGACAAAAATGTCGGCTTTCGCTAAATAATCAGGAATTCTCTCTGGATCAACGTGCCCCAAAAACTCGACTTGGTCTTGTATTTTCAAATCGATTGCTAATTTTTTAAGATTTTCCTCCTCCGGCCCTCCGCCTAAAATTTGAATTGTGAACTTAGAATTAGAAGTTAAGGCCTTTAATTCCGCCGCCGCGCGAATTAAAGTATCAATACCATTTTTATGGACTAGCCGCGAAGTCGTAATAATTATTTTCTCTTTTTTCGTACTTTCGTATTTTTTCGTATTTTCGTAAGATTTTATATCAACACCGTTGGGCACTACCTCAATCGGACATCTTGCGCCATGCCGCCGAGCAAAATCAGCCAAATAATTGCTAATGGTTTGGATATAATCGGCCTTTTTAAAAATCAGCCGCCAAAGCGGATAAAAAATCCCGACACGACGCAATATATGCCCCTCGGAATCGCCTTCCTGTAAAGTCAAAAGCATAGGCACCCGCGGGTGGCGTAATTTAAAAAGCAGAGCCGCTAGACCGCCATAAGCCGCCATCATTGCCCAAATAGCATCAAAAGGCTGCTGTTTGTGCAATTTTTCCGCCGCTCGCCAAGCTCGAAAAACGTACAAAGCTTTCTGCCAGAAATGGCCATAATAATTCTTGGCACTTGGCACTTGGCACTTGGCACTTTGTCCTACTCTCACTACTTCAACATTGCCTATTTTCTCTTGTCTTGGCCATTCTCGATTAAACCTGTGCGTAAAACAAGTAAAGCGATGCTGGAGTAGACGATCGGTTATCTCTTTAACCGCAAGTTCGGCGCCGCCGACGAAAGGGATATAAGCCAAAGAAAATATGCCAATATGCGTAGTTCCCGTATCAATCCGTGTCGTAATCCGCGTTTTTCCGCGTCTTTTGAGAAAATGATAATAAAATTCCCAAAGCCCGCCAAGTGAAGCCAGCGCCATTATCATAAAAAGATTTAAAAATGATAAAGCCGCCGCTCTTTCCGACGCTAAACCAGTTTGAACCAGTAAGTATATCAAGCCACCCTCTCTTAAGCCAATGCCGGCAATTGTAATGGGTATTGTTATCAAAATGATTACCAGGGAATTAAAAAAAACAATAGTCCAAAAACCGACGCCCAAGCCCAGGGCTTCACTGATCACGTAAAGAGCGGCTGCCCCTGATAAAACTCCTATTAAAGAAAGTGACAAGGATTTTAACAATTGATACTTCCTTTTTCGACATGTAATAAGCACGCTCAAAACAAAAACCAAAAATTTCCGCAACGATGCCAGCGGTATCTTTACAAAAATTTTAATTAAAAAATCGAATAGATTTGAAAAAATAAAACCGAGTCCCAAAACCGCCATTAATAAAAGTACCGCGCCGATAATAAAGGAACTTGACCCCAAATAATTAATTGACGGATGTCTAATTATAAAAAAAATGCCGGCAAAAATTACATATCCGAGCAACCCCATCCCAACATCAATAAAAGAAAGCAAAAAAATCTGATTTTTCATCTCGCATTCTCCCCGATGGTCTCTGGCAATTTGATAAGCTCGCACTAAATCCCCGGTGATTTTTCCGCCCGGCAAAACTATACCGTAAAATATACCCACCAGATTGTATAAAAATAAACGGGGAGATTTAATTTTGACGTTAAAAATCTCCAGCAAAGCTCCCCATCTTAAACTATTGATCCACCACCCAATTCCCGATAAAAGTACGGCTAGTAAAAAAGAATCAATGTCCACATTGCGCATCTCAGAAAAAAATCGCGGTAGATCAATCTTGCTCAATAAAAACCAGATTAAAATAGCGGTGGCCGCGATCTTTAGCAAGTAGATTAGATTTTTTAACATTGTTATCATATTATAACAATTTAAAGCCGGGTATTGTTATACAGAACACAATCATGAAAAAAGTTAAAATACTCTATTTAATTACTAAAGATGGCGTCGGCGGCGCTCAAAAATACGTACATGACCTTGCGGAAAAGCTTGACAAGGAAAAATTTGAAATAGAAATTTTAACTGGCGGCAAAGAGGGCGCGCGATACCTGTCTAACGCATTTCGTCCTTATTTCTTTTTTATAAATGACTGGCTGGCAGTCGTCGAATTATTTTCAAAATTGCGCCAAATAAAACCAAACATTCTGCACTTAAACAGCTCTAAAGCCGGCATTGTCGGCTCTCTCTCCGCTTGGCTTTATAGGGCCATTGGGCGTATTGGACTTATTGGTCTAATTGGTCCTATTAAAGTTATTTTCACTGCCCACGGCTGGGTTTTTAATCCCAATAATAATTTAAGCCGGTTACGCCGTCAATTTTATATTTGGCTCCACAAATTGGCCGCTAAATTCCAAGACCATATCATTAATGTTTCCGAGTATGACCGCCAATTAGCTCTTAAACACAAAATCGCACCTCCGGAAAAACTGGTAACTATTCATAACGGCATAGATCATCAAAATCTAAAATTTTTTGATAAACAGACCGCCCGCAAAACCCTTTTAAAACTTGCTAACTTATCAACTTATAAACTTATAAACTCGACTTGGGTTGGCTCCATCGGCCGCTTAGTCAAAGAGAAAAATTATGAAACTTTTATAGAAGCTGCTTCTTTATTGAAAGATAAATCGGTAAAATTCTTTATTATCGGCAGCGGACCGGAACATAAGAAATTAGAAACGGGAATCGAAAAATTAGGATTAGGGGGTAGATTTTTTATTATTGAAAATCTCGCGCCGGCGGCGCCCTACTTAAAGGCTTTTGATATTTTTGTTTTGAGCTCTATAAAAGAAGGCCTGCCTTACACGCTTTTAGAAGCGATGGCCGCCGAATTGCCAATTATCACTACCCGGGTCGGCGGAATGACCGAAATAATTGACAAACCGGATAACGGAAAGAATGGATTAGCGGTATTGCCTCGAGAACCCGAAGAATTATCCCGAGCAATTAATTATCTTTTGGAAAATCCGCAAATAGCTCGGCAATTGGCGGTTCAGGCCTATAAAAAACTTAAAAACAATTTAGGAATAGAAAAAATGGCGGAAAAAACAAAAAATATCTATATTTGTTAGGGACTGGCAGTTGATTTATAAGATTCTAGGGCCCGCAATAAAGATTCATCGCCAGGCAAGATTTTCAAACCTCTTTGTAAAACTTGTTCTACTTGATCGCTTTTTTCTTTATAGAAAACCGAATAAAATTCCGCTAGCCCCAAATAAAGATAGGGTAGGGCAGAATCAATTTCAATGGCCTTTAAATAGTTTTCTTCGGCTTTTAAATTATCTTTTAAATAGCCCGCGTAAAGACCGCCGAGATTGTAATAAGGAGTCGAGAACTCCGGATTGACGATTTTTGCGTATTCCCAGGCATCGCGGGCCCCCTCATAATTGTTAAAAAACTTTTTCAAAACGCCAACTCTCACCCAGGCCTCAGCGTCTCCAGGATTTTCCGTGAGAGTTTTCTTAAAATTAGCGAGTTCTTGTTTATATTTTTCCAAATAATCTGCCGGTACTTGCTGTATAAAAGGATCATTGCCAATGTTATCAATTGGATCGCCGGTATAAGACGATAACTTCCCGAGTTCAACGGATGTTGGGCTATCTTGGGCATTCAAAGCAGCTGGAGAAACATCGCTATTTTCATAAACTCCGGCCGGCGTTTGTGCCGTTTGCTCTATTTTACTCTGACGGAAAAACCATAGCCAAAAAACACCGCTGACCAAAACTAAAACTATAAGTAGAATTAAGCCTTTTTTCATATTACCGATGCGAAAATTATTTTTAGCATCGGCTTATCTAAACCAGCCGAGAATTACCTGCAACAAATTTCCAAGAAAAGAAGATTTGACTTGGCTGCCGCTCGGCAAAGTCCGCTGATCAAAAGGATAAGCGCCAATATCCGCCCTGGTACCATCTGGATCTTTAGAAAAAGCCGGATCGCCGGCGTCAATCATTATTGAATTTGACCGCAGTTGATAATTGTCCGCTCCGGCAAAAAGCGGGTCGGTGGAAAAATTGTTGATCCCCGAAGGAGTAAATTTTTCTCGCCTTCTGAAAGTGTAATAATTTTCCGTGGCGTTGTTCCAAACATTAGTATAAGAAATTTTCAAGATTTCGTGTTCTTTCTCCGCGGAGCCCTGAGACGCCGCCACTCCATATTCTCGATTGGAAACTATTATGTTGTTGATTAATTTATGATTGCCGCCGACCGAATCAAGATAATAGCCTGTATTATTTTTCGCAATCGTATTATTTTCTGCGCTGACAACGCCACCGTAAGCCGCGTTATCATAAATGCCAAAAGATTTATTATTGATAATCAAATTATTTTTTAAAAGTATTGAACCGGCCACGGCAAACACTGATATGCCGATTGAACTATTCTTGATAATAGAGTTTTTTACCGTAACGGCCGCTTCTTCTCTGGGAATATTTAAATAGACAGCTATGTTATCAAGATTAGTATTGACGGTAAGCCCGTCAATAACCGCGGAATTAACGCCGTCTGTCAAAACAATGCCCAAGCCTTTATCGGGATTAATAATAGTTGCTTCCGCGCCTTGCTCGCTTTGAATAGTTAACGCGTTGGTTTTAACAAAAAGATTTTCTTGATAAACGCCCGGCGATATTAGAATTACGTCTCCTGAACAAGCGGCATCAATAGCTGACTGAATAGCGGCGTATTCAGACGGGATTTTTCGAGTTTTGCAAACCGGCTCAAGAGAGAGCACCGCGACCGCCGGCTCTGGCTCCGGCTTAATCTCAATTGCTTCTCTGGCCGCGGGTTCCTCCGCGACCACTGGCGCTGACACAAGTAGTTCGTTAAGTTTGGCGCGGGTAAAAGCGCCAACTCGCCCATAACCGGTAGTTTCCGGCGTCCCGGAACTGACAATTCCATATTTAACCTGAAATCTCTTTACGGCCGCTTCAGTCAGCAAACCAAAATAACCGGTTACCAAGCCTTCGGGATAAACATCCGGCCATTGTTTCAAAAATTTCTGCAATTCTTCAACTTGCGGATTCTGAAATCCTTTGTATAGAGATTCAGTGAACCCCGTTACTCCCCGGTCTAAAGGTCGGAACATCTCCTCCGATCTGAAGACTGGGGTATCGGGGAGTAACGGGGTGAATACGGCCGCCGAAGCGGTCAGATAGGAAAACAAACCGAAAATAATTAAAAGCAAAAACAGTTTTCTCATATTTCTAAACTAATAACTTATAACTTATACCTTATAACTTATAATACCCTACTCCGCCATCTAAAACAAACCCCGCCCTTTCTATGAAAGGGCGGGGTTGTTCACTCTATAGAGCTCAAGCTCCCTGAGCAGCGCCGAAAGGGCTTGCCCTGAGCGGCGTCGAAGGGATCTCTACGGAGTTAGAGTTTCAGATGTCATATTGGTGCTCGGCAAACCATCCACTTGGAATCCATTCACCCAATCATAAGAGGCAACGCCGGAAGTAGTAGTGGAGTTACCGGACCAAATGAAGTCATCATGAACAGCGAAACCGTCAACAAGGGCCGCCGTGGTAGCAAACGCATAGTTACCGGCGCCAGATCCAACCCAGCTATCGGCATTATCGCCGCCAATAGTATTGGATCCCGCGGTATAAGAAGCATCTCCCAGCAAGCTAACGCTCACCGTAGAAGAAGTAGCGCTCATGTTGGCAACCGTACCGGTTAACTCATAGTAACGAGTTGTTCCGGCCGGAACTTGAATGGCTTCATTAGTGCCACCTTGTGCTACCGGGTCAAAGTAGAATTCCCACGCAGTGCCGCCACCACTAGTTAACGTCATAGATGAACTATTTACCAAGCCGTTGTTGCTATAGGCCGCCTGTGAAAACGCGGAATCAGAGTAACCACGAACCTGCAAATTAGTGATAGCAAAGGACGGGAGACCCGAAGTTGAAGTAGCGATATCGAGTGTGAACTTATAGAGACCAACTGTGCCAGCTGACGGCGCGGTTACCGAGAAACGGTACAGCGGAATATTGGCATTTATCAGCTTTGTGCTCGGTAAAGCCAGTTTAGTCAACTTCGGAATGGCCTTAAAGATTCTGGCGCCGCTAGAAGCCGTGGTGGCTCCGGTAGCGTAAACCGTACTGCCAGAAGAAAGACCAGTGCCTCGAGTGGCATTACCCGCGGAATCAGCATTAGCGCCATCATACTCAACCCTTACCAAGTGGCCAGGTCTTGCTGGATCTGACGTGCCAATAGCCGCGAGATCGCCTTTAATGGTCAAAGTCTTATCAGCATCCTTCGGAACAACGAACGCGGTCAAAGTAGCAGTAGCATTGTCACCAGTCAAGACAGATTCGCCAACCTTAGTAGCACCATCCCACAATGTAACCTTCACCAAGTCTTGAGGAGTATTTGAACCAGTGCCTCCCAATACCAAACCTAACTGCTTAACTTCAACAGCTTCATTAGCGCTAGTAAATCTCAATACTGCTAAAGTGTTGTCGGTGGTATTGGCATTTATCAATCTTATACCCGGACTTGACGAATCCAAAGCAACGGCAATAGTGCCGGCATTAGTCAGAGTAATCGCCTGACCGGTAGTATCGTCATAGGTCTCTGTAATTGTTGAACCAGAGGTCATGCCAGTCGGAATCATATCATCGGCATCGCCCGGAATTTCCAGAGTCCAGTTGTAGGTGGTAGTAGTGGTTGTCGTAGTAGCGCTCGTATTGCACTTTAAGGCCAAAGTCTTAACTACTCCTTTAGGAATAATCCAGCTCTGATCAAAAGTGAACACTTTATCAACGGCAGTGGCATCGGCATTGGCGCCGTCTCTGACGTTAGTTCCGGTGTTTAGCGCCTTACTGCCATCCCATAACTGACAATTCGTCAGGTCATCGTTGGAATTGACTTGACCAAAGTTAAATTCAACCTCCGTTGAATTTAACCTGACATCTTCGCCTGACGCGGTTGTGTCAAACGAGAGGTTAGCAAGAGTCAAACCCTTAACACCAGCCACCATAGTCTGCGTAACCGGCGTAGGCAAGGTTGACACCCTCAAAGCTCCGGCTTTTACCGTCATAGTATTGCCGGTAATAGCGGTAGATGGAGTCGGCGTAATAGTCACGCCGCTAGTTGTACCTCTTACGGTTGACCAACCCGATGGAGTTGTGGACGCGGACACCGTATTGTCAGTCGCATAGTCAGTACTCAACTGACCTTTTAGCGTAAAGGTGTTAGTACCAATTGGGAAGACGACAGTATCGGTGAATGTCAAGTTCGGGCTGGTGGCGGCAATATCTACCGGTCCAGCAACCGCCTTGCCAGTTGAATCAACCAATGTGACGTTAGTTATGTCCTGCGTGCCGGCAGTAAGACTAGTGCCAGCCCATCGGCTGAATCTAAATACCATTTGGGCAACACTGACCGGCTCGCCTTTTACGATGACGTCAAAAGCGCCCAATGGCTGATTAGCCAAGTTGATAGCAACATTTTGAGACGGAACTGCGTTTGATGCCATAACTTGGATAGTTCCAGCGCCGATAGTCGTTGTAAAGGCGTCAAACCTTGGTTCAGCATCTTGAAATTCGCCGTCATCATCGTTGTCAGCGGAAGTTTCTGTCGCGCTTGGCAACAGGGTATAGCCGTAAGTCAAGCCCATAACTTGCAAATCGCCATAGCGGTATAGATCAAAATCAATTGTTCTATTTGAACCATCCGCTACGTCGCCCTTGATAGACATTTCCTTATTCAATCCTTTCGCGATTTTAACTCCCTCGCCGAATGTGGCAACGTAATACTTACCGTCCGAACTAACAGTTGTCGGATATTCGACGCCATCCAAAACAACTTTAATATTAGCTACGTCGCTAACGCTCGCGGAACCGGATTGATTCCAACTAACAGACTTTACTAGGACGTCCTCGTTAGAACCCGCGGTTAATCTCAGGCCGGAAGTAGTGTACCCGGTAGTGCCAATTTCTTTTGTTTGGCCAGATCCCGGATCAAAAGATCCTCGCGCGAGAGTTACCGTGCCAACAGCTAAAGTGCTGTTAACGGTCATTACGGGTCCTGTTAACGGGAAGCTGGCAACAACAGTCACGGGGCTGGCTTCAGCGTCAACGGCTACCAAGCTCAAAGAAGCTAATTGGCCCTGGTAGTCATTCTGATCGCTGTCAGAATCACCGGCCAAAGTTATTGTCCTGCTTTGACCCGCCTTGACAACAAATTTTTCAGTTAATTTAAGACGGTGATCCGCGCCAAAAGTCTTAGAAGTGCCCATGCGGATACCATCTTCGCCTAAAGCGATTACTCCGCTGAAAATCGCGTCATTGGCTTGGCCAGTTCTTTCAATCGTCAAAGATTTAACGGTAATGTCTGCGTCTGCCGATGCTGTTAATGACAGCTTTGTAAATGGTCGGCTGGCAAAACTCTCACCGAATAAACCTGGAGCCGGTTGATCTGGAGCTAAGGCAACAGTAAGAGTTGCCGCGCCAACGGCCGGAGCAGTCGGGGTTGTCGGAGTTGTCGGGGTTGTCGGGGTTGTCGGGGCAGTCGGGGTCGTCGGGGCTACCGCTAATGAAGCGTATTTAGCCCTAGACACTGGACCCCAATATCCGGCTGCTGGAGAAACACCTTTCGCTGACTGCCATTTGGCGACAGCCGCTTTGGTTAATGAACCAAAGTAGGTAGTTTCATTGCCCGGAGAACCAGAACCGCTTGCCACGACTTGATAGCCGGCGCTGTTAAGGGCTTGCTGTAAACATTTCACGTCATCGCCTTTTGAGCCAACGGTGAGGTCGCGGCTAAAAGTGCAAGCAACGGAAACGCCAGCGCCGCCTTGCGTACCAGCTAATTGAGTCTGCAATAGAGCAATCTGAGCTAACAACGCGTTGATTTGCGTTTGCAAATCAGCCACCGATTGCGCTTGCGCGATCGGCAAAAGCATTGCTGAGCCAGAAAGCCAAACAGCGGTTGTCACTGAAAGCGCAACCGATGTTATCTTTTTCGTTAATTTACTACTCATTTTAATTAATTATTTTAATTTAACTTTAATTTTCGACTCTAATTCAGAACCTATCTCAATAATAGCTCCCAAACGTGATACTAGTCAATTTTATTCAGAACAAGGCGAGAGGAGGAAACTGTGCTTTACGCACGTTGACGACGACCAACGCAGTTATGAATAAAATTGGCTGTGTCCCTTCGGGTTGTTGCTAAAATGAAATAGATCAAGGAGTGACGACGAAATTGTGGTTTTACCACATTGAGGAGGAACGACGCGGAGATATTTCATTTTAGCTAACAACGCGTTTAGGGATTATTATTGAGATAGGTTCAAGATTATCCGCTTTACTTCTCGACCGACCCCATTAATCCGCTTGAGTGAGGTTTAGCAGATTAAAATGGAAAGTAAATGATAATCTCTTGGTTTCTAATTAAAAAACTCGCTTTTTAGAGCGAGGCCGAAACGGAGTAATCGCGAATAATGCTAACCCGATTCGAAATAATGCGAACAAATTATTAGCATTATTTTGCCAAAATTCGCATTATTAGCGATTACTCCGAATGATTCGGCCTCACTCCGAACCGTAAATTCCTAAACCTTTTAAGGTTACCTAGGATATAACGAAATATGGGCTATTTTATTACAACTCCACCAAAATATACGAATTCGTATATTAGTGCTTGATTAGCTATATTAGTGGAGTTTATCTATGAACGGAATACATAGAAACTGGCTGGCCCGCCATTGCCGATTCTTTCCAAAATTGCCTGATTGCAAAGTTTTTGCAAATCATATCGCAAAGTCCTTTCACTAACATCAGGAAATGCGGCAAGGATATCTTTTAAGGCGATTTTGCCGGATTGCCGAATTTTCTCAATAATTGCCGATTGCCGAATTGTTCCATTAATTCCATTATTATTGCCGTTGCCATTACCGTTATCCATGCCTACCCGCAAACAAATATCATCGTTTCCGCTATCAACGTCTGACTTATTGCCGCTAATTGCCTCTTTTTCTACGACAACCGGCAACTTAGAAAAAACAGTTCCTAAATCAGGCAATCCTTCTAATCCTGCTGATTGCCGAATTGCCGCATTAAGACTATCAAGTTCTTGGAGTAATATTTTAGCGTTAATAGGTTCAATTTCATAAATCGTCTTTCCTAGTGTAACTAACGCCCATATAATATCTGTAGTGCTTAAGGCTCTTTCAAAATCGCGGCTGGCCGTATCCTCTAATAACTGGAACGCCAACCTTTCCAGTCTTTGTCTAAAATCTGCCCTCCGGATATAGACCGAGACCTTGACAAGCGCCAAACTAATTTCTTGGGACTTCTGTTTAATAAACATTAGTAACAAGTTTAAAAAATAAATCGGCCGGCGTCAAGGAGTGGACCACGAACCGTTCTACCTCGAGAAAACCAACTCACGGTGGCTCAAGATGTAAATATGAATTATAATAATAAATTATAATAATGATATGAAAAACAAAATAACAAAGGCCATTCTCCCAGTCGCCGGATTAGGCACTCGAGTAATGCCCTTAACCCTGCATCAGCCAAAAGCGATGATCGGCATAGTGGACAGGCCGGTTGTTCATTACGTAATTGATGAAATGATTTCTGCCGGAATCAAAGAAATTATTTTAGTTATAAGCCCCCGTCATTCGGAGTTTAAAAAATATATTTCCTATTTGCTCCGTCAAGATCCCGCCTGGAGGAAAATCATTTTTCGCGTCGTCACGCAAAAAACGCCGCTGGGCAATGGCGATGCCATTTTTGTGGCCAGAAGATTTATCAAAAATGAACCATTTTTAGTCGGCTTTGGCGACGATCTTTTGGCCGATATTAATCCTCCGCTTAAACAATTGACCAGTCTCTTTCATAAAATTAAAGCTCCGATACTGGTTTTAGAATCGGTGCCTAAAAAATTGGTCTCGCGCTACGGCGTGGTAAAAATCAAAAAAGCCGGCGTCCATCGCGACATTTATCAAATCACCGATATTATTGAAAAACCCTCGCCAGAAAAAGCGCCTTCTAATTTAACTGTCGTGGGGCGCTATATTCTGACGCCCAAAATTCTGGAGGAAATTAAAAAATTGTATCCGACGGCAAAAAGGGGCAAGGAATTATACCTTACCGACGCGTTAAAAACCTATCTTCGCGATGTAGGAAAAATATACGGCTGGCATTTTCGCGGCGCGCGTTTTGATTGCGGGTCAAAAATCGGCATCCTCAAAGCGCAAGCCTACTTTGGAACGCGCCATCCGGAATTTAAAAAAGAGTTCAAAAAATATCTCAAGAAAATTAACATTTAACAATCAATCAGTTACCAGTTACCAGTTACCAGTTACCAGTTACCAGTTACCAGTTACCAGTTACCAGTTACCAGTTACCAGTTACCAGTTACCAGTTACCAGTTACCAGTTACCAGTTACCAGTTACCAGTTACCAGTTACCAGTTACCAGTTATACAGTCCACTTTGAAGCGATAAATATCGTCAGCATTAACAGAATAAAGATACTTACATCAACAAGAATAGCTCTGCGGCTCAATGACCCTTTAACGTAACGGCTTGCCAGGTCGCTCAAAATAAAAACCGGCAAAATCATTAAATTCGCGGAGTTAAGAAATCCCAACGGAAGCAAGCTGACTGCCCAGACGGCCTCAAAAATCACTAAAGCCAAAACCCACGCGATTAAATTTCGCCGCTTAAATTCAGGCGCCGAGAATTTAACAAATTCCCTAAAAAGCAAGAAAGCGGCGAAAAACACCACCAAAGATTTCGGAATAAAATAGCCGCCGCGATCGGATAGAAAGAAAATGACGAAAGTCGCGTAAAATAAAAACAAGTTTAACGCGGAATACCACTGGCCGCGGCTGATAAACGCCAAATTTTTCAATCCCAGAATCAAATAAAATAAAAAAGAAAAGAAAATATCCGCGATAACAAAAATAAAAAGCCCGTCAATTGTTTTGGCGCCGATTAACGATAAAACAGTCAAAACGCCAAATGAGGAAAGAAGGGCAAAACTGTTAAAAATTGGCTGGGAATATAAAAATCCCGCCGACAATAAAAAAAATAAAATCGGCGCAAGACCGAAATCGCCGATTTTCACTAAGGCCAAAAAACTGCCAAAAATTGCCGCCTTAACGGCTAACGACGAAAGCGGATTCTTTAAAAGATACCTTAACTTTTTCACCGTCTTTGATTTGGCCTTTTATTATTTGATCGGCCAGCTTATCCAAAATCATTTTTTGAACCAGCCGCCTAATCGGGCGAGCGCCGTATTCCGGACTAAATCCATTTTCCACCAAATAATTCTTGGCGGCGGCGTCAACGGCGATCTTTATGTCGCGCTCCGCCAATTTCTCCTTCACTTGATTTAACGAAATTTCAACGATTTTTTCAATATCCCCTTTGCGCAACGGATTGAAAATTATAATCTCGTCGATCCGGTTCAAAAATTCCGGTTTGAAACTCTGCTTCAGCGCTTCTTGAATTTTTTGCCTAAAACTCTCTTCTTGAAATTGCGCTTCGTTGTCGCCCAAGGAAGAAAAACCCAAATTTGACATCTCTCGGAGATAATGACTGCCGACATTGGAAGTCATAATAATTATGGAGTTTTTGAAATTAACCGTCTTGCCTTTGCCGTCCGTCAGCCGGCCGTTGTCCAAAATCTGCAGCAAGATATTAAAAACTTCCGGGTGCGCCTTTTCTATCTCGTCGAAAAGAATCAAACTGTAAGGCCGGTGCCGCAAAGTTTCAGTCAGCTGGCCGCCTTCTTCAAACCCGACATATCCGGGCGGCGAACCGATCAAGCGCGCCACCGAATGCTTTTCCATAAACTCGGACATATCAATCCTAACCAAAGCTTTCTCGTCGTTAAACATAAATTCTGACAGCACTCTGGCTAATTCAGTTTTGCCTACGCCGGTCGGACCTAAAAACATAAATGAACCCAACGGACGATTCTCGTCGGATAAACCCGCCCTGGCCCTTCTCAGGGCACTAGCCACCGCCGTGATGGCTTGATTCTGCCCAATCACTCTTCTGGATATGGCCTCTTCAATGCGCGACAACTTCTGGGTTTCCGACTCTAACATTTTGGTCACCGGAATACCGGTCCACCGCGAAACCACAGCGGCAATATCTTCATCATCAACAACTTCTTTGATAAATCCTTCGCTGGCAGATTCGCCAACCTTAGGCCTGGCGAAATTTCTTTTCTCAAATGCCTTATATTCTTTCTCGGCTGCCGGCAATTCACCATAAATAACCTGCGCCACCCTTTCCAAATTTCCTTCCCGCTCAGCTACTTCGGCCTGATGCCGCAAATCCTCAATCCGCTTTCTTAAATTATGGAGATTCTCAAAAGCTATTTTTTCGGCATGCCAAGTCGCTGACAACTCCGTATTTTTCTCTTTCAAATCAGCTAATCCATCTTCAATTATTTTAAGCCGATTCTTGGTTTTGAGACTTGCCCCGTTAGAGGCAAAGGCGCGTTGCGAGCCCTCGCGGCCTCTAACGGGGCTTGCTGATTCTCCGATCAACGCCGACCGCTCAATTTCCAAACGGGTAATCTCTTTTCGCGTTTTTTCAATTTCTTGAGGCAAACTTTCAGTCGCCAAACGCCGAGCCGCGGCCGCTTCGTCAATCAAGTCAACGGCTTTATCGGGCAAAAATCTGTCGGTGATGTAACGAGCGGAAAAATTTACCGCGGCGATCAGCGCCTCGTCGCTGATTCTCAAACCATGATGAATTTCATATTTTTCTTTGACTCCGCGTAAAATCGCGATAGCGTCTTCAATGCCCGGCTCCTCAACCATAATCGGCTGAAAACGCCTTTCCAGCGCCGCGTCTTTTTCAATGTAACGCTGATATTCCCTAATGGTGGTGGCGCCAATAGCGTGAAGTTCGCCTCTGGCCAATGCCGGTTTTAAAAGATTAGAAGCGTCAATCGCTCCTTCGGCGGCTCCGGCGCCGACAATCATATGAATTTCATCAATAAAAAGAATCAATCGGCCGGCCGAATTTTGAATTTCCCGAACAAAAGCCTTGAGACGATCTTCAAATTCGCCTCGAAATTTAGTGCCGGCGATCAAAGATCCTAAATCAAGCATAATAATCTCTTTGCCCTTGAGAGTTTCCGGCACTTCTCCGGCCACTATTCGCTGCGCCAATCCTTCAACGATGGCGGTTTTACCGACACCGGACTCGCCTATCAAAACCGGATTGTTTTTGGTACGGCGGGAAAGCACTTGCATAAGCCGCCGCAATTCTTCCTCGCGGCCGATCACCGGATCTAATTTTCCGTCGCGGGCTCGCTCGGTCAAATTAATCGCGTATTTATCAAGAACCTGAAATTTACTTTCCGGCATCTCGTCGGTAATCCGGGCGGATCCTCTCAATTGAGCCAACGCCCTCAAAGCCATGTCTCGGCGCAGTTTGAATTTTTCCAAAATCATTTGAGCCGAAGAAACGACGTCAAGAATGCTTAATAATAAATGTTCGCAGGAAATAAACTCGTCTTTTTGAGAAAGCGCGATTTTAGCGGCCCGGTCAATCACTTGCATCACTTCTTGAGATAAATAAAGCTGGCCGACATTAGAGGCGGCAAAAATCTTGGGCAGTTTTTTAAGCTCCTCTTCAACTTCTTGATCTAGGGTCGCCAAATTCACTCCTGATTTTATCAAAAGCGGCCTGACCAATGATTGCTCATCATTGATCAAGCTGGCTAAAAGATGCACCGCTTTAAATTCGCCGTGATTTCTTTGAGTAGCCAAATCTTGGGCGCTTTGCAGCGCTTCCTGCGCTCTAATCGTAAACCGATGAAAACTTCTCATATTCTATTTAATTATAAAATTTATAACGGTTATAAATTATACTATAACATAATGCTTAGCACTCCGCAAGGGAGAGTGCTAACCATTTTAATCCTGCTTTGGCTACCGGCGAATTTTGAGAAATTTTATTAACGTGGCAATTGTATAATCAATATCTCTTTTTGCCGTTTGCCGGCCCAGACTGAATCTTAAACTGCTTGAAGCTCGATCCAAAGAAAACCCCATTGCCCGCAAAACATAAGATGTCTTCGAAACGCGCGAAGAACAGGCGGCTCCCAAAGAAGCCGCGATGCCGGCCAAATCCAGTTTTATCAATAGTTCTTGCGCCCTATTCCCGGGAAAATAAATATTAAGATTATTCGGCAATCGCTCTTTCATTGAACCGTTAACGGCAATCTTAGAATTTATTTTCTTAAACCCGCGCCAAAAGTAATCGCGTAATTTACCAACTCTTTTATTCTCTAATTCGCGCGAATTAGAGATAAGTTCCACCGCCTTGGCGAAACCGACTATATAAGGAACGTTATCGGTTCCGGAACGCAAACCGAATTCCTGGCCGCTACCAGTAATAATTGGAGAAATGTAATTGGTAATTGGTAATTGGTAATTGGTTCTTTGTGATTTTATTCCCGAATCACTATTTACCATTTGCCAATTCCGGGCGTATAAAACGCCGATTCCCTTCGGCCCGTAAATTTTGTGAGCCGAGAGAGTCATTAAATCAACGCCTAAATTTTCCGGCCGGCAATCTAGATATTGAAAAGACTGGGCGGCGTCGGTGTGGAAAAGAGGGTAACTGGTAACTGGTAACTGGCAACTGAAGATAGGTATTTTTTTTCTATTTACTAATTTCCAATTACTAATTACTTCCGCGATAGCGGAAATCGGCTGAATCGCGCCAATTTCGTTATTGGCATGCATTATTGAAACTAAAACCGTCCGTTCATCAAGGGCAGTTTTTATTTTTTTCAAGTCAACGATTCCATCTTTCGAAACCGGAATATAAACAACCTCAATGCCGTCTTTTTCCAAATCTCGGCAAGTTTCCAAAATAGATTCATGCTCAATGGTCGAAACAATAATTTTTGGCTGTAAAAAGTTTTGAACGAAGGCAGATTGCTTTGAGGAACATCCCGCAGACACGCTGGGCTTGGTTCCCGACGAAAGTCGGGACCAGCGCGCCGAGGGAGAAGAAATTTTTGCCGCTGGAGCAAAAATATTCTGGTTCCGAAAAGCAGTCGCCTGAGAATATACAAAACTTTTTACGGCGCCGCGGAGCGCCAAATTATTCGCTTCAGTTGCCGATCCGGTAAAAATTATTTCGCGATAATCAGCGCCAAGAGACTTGGCAATGCCCAAGCGCGCCTTAAATACCGCCGCTGAAGCCTCTTGGCCAAATCTGTGGAGAGCGGAAGGATTGCCAAAAATTTTAGAAAAATACGGCCGCATCGCCGCTGTCACTGCCGGATCAACTGGCGTTGAAGCCGCGTAATCAAAATAAATTCTTTTCATAATTCTATTATATTTATTTCTATCAATTCTTCAATTCCCTTATTCGCGCGAATTAGACCATAAACAAAAATTAAACCATATCTTAAATTTTAATTGATGCTTTACGAAAAATAATAAAAGTTATATCCTATATCTAACATTTAAAAACATGGCAAGCGTTTATTTATTCAATACTTCTTTTGGTTTAAAAATTAATCCCGACCAAGTAGTCCAAGAAATGATCAACTTCATGAAAGCGGACACTCGGCGCGATTATAAAATAACCATCGGCACCGATTCTGAAAAGGCGCCGGACAAAACCGCGGATTTCGTTACCGCCATTGTCATTCACAGAGTCGGCAACGGCGGCCGTTATTTTTGGCGACGCATTGACGAGGTGGAAAAATATCATACGCTGCGCGATCGAATCATGCAAGAAGTGCTGATTTCTCTAGATGTGGCAAAAGTTTTTTTGAGCTCAATCAAGAAATTTGATGTGCCCCATTTTGATTTTGAAATCCATATTGATGTCGGAGAAAACGGCGCGACCAAAATAATGATTCAGGAACTTGTCGGCATGATTCGCGCCAACAACTTTGAAGCCAAAACAAAACCTTACAGCTATGCCGCCTCAAAAGTCGCGGATCGCCACGTATAACTCCACCAATATACTAATCAAGCGCTAATATGGCAAATAAGGATGCGGTGCTAATATATCCGGAACTAAGTTATAAAATAATTGGCGCCGCTTTTAAGGTAAATAATAATTTAGACTGGGGGCACAAAGAAATTACTTACCAAGGGGCACTGGCACTTGAATTTGATAATCTAGGATTAAAATTTGAGAGAGAAAAATTCGTCAACATTCGATACGACGATTGTAGTATCGGCAGGGAATTTCTTGATTTTGTCGTGGATGGAAAAATTGTTGTGGAGCTAAAGGTTACTCCAAAATTCGGCTATGTTCATATAAATCAAGTCGTTTCTTACTTAAAAAATTCTAATTTACAACTAGCAATTTTAATCTACTTTACTAAAGAGGGGGTGTGTTATCGCAGAATTTTGAATAGTAACTAATTTGTATATTGGCGCTATATTGGCTATATTGGTGGGGTTCTATGGACAAATTGGTAATTGATATCGAAACCAAAAATAGTTTTGCCGATGTCGGCGGCCAAGATCATCTTAACGATCTCTTAATTTCGGGTGTCGGAGTTTATTCGTATAACCGAAACACTTTTTTATATTTTGACGAAAATCAACTAAATGATTTGGCGCCGGTTTTGCAAAAAGCGGGATTGATAATCGGTTTTAGCATCAATCGCTTTGATATTCCGGTGTTGGCCAATTATTTTAATTTTAATCTCTTTGCCGTGCCGCGGCTTGATCTCTTGGATGAAATTGAACTCCTACTCGGACAAAGAGTGGGCTTAGACCTCTTGGCAAAAACTAATTTGGGAATCGGCAAAACACACTACAGCCTGGAAGCAATCAAACTCTATAGAGATGGCAACTTTGAAGAATTGAAAAATTATTGTTTAAATGACGTGAAAATCACTAAAGAACTCTACGAACTAGCCCAAAAACAAGGACATCTTTTAGTGCCGAAAAAAATTACCGGCGAACTAATCAAGGTAAACTTCGGCTGGCAAGAATATCATTTGCCGGCCACTCTCCTGTGAATCTACCCCAATAATAATCTTTTAATTTCTGGCAGTCGCTGGCGAAAAACATCTTTATCTTTTGCTTCCAAATTCAGCCGTAATAAATTCTCGGTATTTGACGGCCGCAAATTGAACCACCAATCATCGAATTCCATCTTCAAGCCGTCGAGATGGGAAATTTTTCTGGCTTGATTTTCATAAACTCTTTCAACTCGGCGCGTTATTTTTTGCTTGTCCCTAACTCTAAAATTTAATTCGCCTGAATTGTAATACCTCGGAAACGCGTCAATCCATTCCGCCAGCCCGGAACCCAACCGCGATACCGCGTTGATAAACTGAATAGCGGCGAAAATTCCTGAATCAGCGTAATAATCGTCTTTGGCAAAATGAAAATAATAATGGCCGGATAACTCGCCAGCAAAATTCACTTTTTTCTGCTTCATAAGTATTTTTATGAAATAGTGGCCGACGCGCGAATCAAATATTTTCTTGCCGGCTTTTTTCAAAAGTTCCCGCCCTAGATATCCGATGCGCGTATCAACGATCGCCGGGCCTTTATAATTTTTGCCAATAAACGCGATCACAATATCCGCCGCCACCGGCCGGCCGGCGTTATCCGCAAAAAACACCCGATCGCCGTCGCCATCAAAAATTACTCCCAGATCGGCTTTGTGTTTTCTAACCGCTAATCGCAAATCGCTCATCGCCCCCCGTTCCATCGGATTCGGCCCATGCGCCGGAAAATTGCCGTCTATCTTATCGTTTATTAGAATAACCTCCAATTTCCCAATAACATAATTTCTTAATTTCTTAATAACAAGCGCCGTGGCTCCATTCGAACAATCAAAAACCACCCGCATTGGACGCCGAAGCTTCAAAAATCTCTTAAGAAAACTGGCATAAAAATTAAAATAATCTTTCATTTTCTTAATAACTTAATTTCTCAATCACTTAATAACTAGGTTTTTAATTTCTCTTCCGCTCAGCGGTACGGCTTTTGGCCCAACAACTTTTAATCCGTTGTATTCTTTGGGATTATGCGAAGCGGTAATCATAATTCCGCCGTCGGTTTTTAGTTTATTGACCAAAAAATAAAGCATCGGCGTCGTAATCATTCCCGCTTCAATAACTTTCATTCTCATGTTCTTGAGAACGTTGGAATGACGTAATTCCTTTAAAACTAATTTATATAATGAAGGTGAACTTAAGCGGGCATCGTGGCCGACAACAATAACGCTTTGCGATTTGCGCTTTGTCCCGACTTTGTCGAGGACTCGCGACTTTGTCGGAGCGATTTGCCAATGTTGTGCCAGCGCTTTCACAATTTCAGTAACGGCCGCTTCGTCGATTTCCTCCGGATAGCGGCCGCGAATATCGTAGGCTTTAAATATACTTGGATTCATATTATTATTTTAATGTAATGTCTCGAAAAAACAAAAAATTCTTTTCGGAAAAATTGGAAAAAATCAGCGGCGACACCAAAAGAAGCGTAGCGGCGATTCTGCTGATCGGCATGGCAGTAATTTTAATACTTGCCAGTCTTAACGCGGCGGGACCGGCTGGCCGCCTTATTTACGGAAGTCTGGGTAAATTATTCGGCTGGGGATATTTTCTTTTCCCGAGCATCGCTTTAATTGTGGCGATACTTTTTCTAATCTCTAATCAGCAAAAATTCTTTAGCATTACTTTTGTCGGCGCGATTTTATTCATTGTCTCCGGCTTGGGCCTTATTGATATTCTCTTTCCCGGGCGAGGAGGACTTATAGGAAATCTTTTCGGCGCTTTGGAAAATCCATTTGGCTACGCCGCTTCTATTGTTATCGCCGCCACTTTTCTCATAGCCTCCCTTTTAATCACTCTTAACGCTTCTATCCGATTTAAAAAGAAACCGGCGGAAGAAAAAATCATTAAGAATGCCGCGGAAATCAAAATCGCCGAAGAACCAAAATTCCAAATTGAACAAAAACAATCCGAAACTATGGATATCCCCGAAGCCGAGTCAGACTCGGCCGAAATTTCGAAAAAATCCGAAGAATCGGGGATCTCCGCCGAAGGCGGGTCCGCCTCGGGCGGAAAAGATAAAAAATTAAAACCCGCCAGCTCGCCGATTCATCAACTCAAAACTATCCGTTATACGGCTCCGCCGCTTTCACTTTTAAAATCTTCTGTAGAAAAACCCACTTCCGGCGACTTGCGCGCCAACGCCAACATTATTAAAAGAACTTTGGATGGCTTTGGCGTATCCGTGGAAATGGGCGAAATCAACATCGGCCCGAAAGTAACGCGTTATACTTTAAAACCCGCCGAGGGAATAAAATTGAGCCGCATCACCGCTTTAAATCAGGACCTGTCTTTGGCGCTGGCCGCGCATCCTATCCGCATTGAAGCGCCCATACCGGGTAAATCGCTGGTAGGCATTGAAGTGCCGAATAAAGCCGCGGCTATTGTGCGCCTGGGAAGTTTGATGAACTATCCGGAATTTCAGAATTCCGGTCCGTTAACTTTTATCCTCGGCAGGGATGTTACTGGCGAACCGATTATCGCCGATATTGAAAAAATGCCCCACCTTTTGGTGGCGGGCAGTACCGGCAGCGGAAAATCCGTGGCGCTCCACTCGCTTCTTGTTTCATTATTATATAAAAATTCTCCGGAGACGCTCCGACTCATTTTAATAGACCCTAAAAAAGTTGAACTTTCTGTCTATGACGGCATACCTCATCTTATTTCACCGGTTATAACTGACGGCAAAAAAACCATTGGCGTGTTTCGCTGGGCGATTCAAGAAATGGAAAGGCGATATGAAATCCTGCTTGATGCCGGCTCTCGGGATATAACGAGTTATAACAAATCGCAGCCGCAGTCCCTTCCTTATATTTTATTAGTGATCGATGAATTAGCTGATTTAATGGCGGCATACGGACGGGAAATAGAAAATTACGTTGTTCGGCTGGCGCAAATGGCGCGCGCCACCGGCATTCATTTAATCGTTTCTACTCAAAGACCATCGGTGGAAGTGATAACCGGATTAATTAAAGCGAACATAACCGCCCGAGTCGCTCTTCAAGTGGCCAGCCAAGTGGATTCCCGCACGATATTGGACGGTGCCGGCGCTGAAAAACTCCTTGGCGGCGGCGACATGCTCTTTATTTCCGCGGAGTCTTTTAAGCCAAAAAGAATTCAAGGCGCGTATATTTCGGAAGAAGAAATAAATAAAGTGGCGGATTTTATAAAAGAAAATAATCCGGCATCGGAAGAAACAAAACCAAATGAACTTACCGCCGCTGAAGCGCTGGAGTCAATGAATAAAGAAAATATATTTGACGACTATACTCCCGATGATGACGATGAATTATATGACGAAGCAATTAAAGTCGTAACGGAAGCCAAAAAAGCCTCGGCCTCTCTGCTGCAACGGCGTCTTAAAATCGGCTACGCGCGGGCAGCCCGATTGCTGGATATTATGGAGGCCAAGGGCGCTATTGGACCGGGAGACGGCGCCAAACCAAGAGAGGTCTTCCTAAAACAAGAAGATGGTGTATTATAACGAAGTAATCGCTAATAATGCGAATTACAGCAAAATAATGCCAATAACGTATTCGCGTTATTTCGAAACAGATTAGCATTATTCGCGATTACTCCGATTATGGAAACGAAATTATTAAAAGATTTAATAAACGAACAACTGGAAATTAAGGGATTGAATTTAGAAAGATTAGCTCAAGCCACCAATATCCCCTTAAGATACTTGGAATCTTTAGTAAGGGGCGATTATAAAAAACTGCCGGCCGCCCTTTACGTGCGCAACTATCTAAACAAGATTGCGATGATTCTAAATTTGAATAACGAAGAATTGTGGCAGTTTTATCAACGAGAGACTCTTCCGGAAAAATCAGGACCAACAGACGTCTTACCCTTCAATCGATTTGCCTTGAAATCGATCAAAAAAAGAATAATTATAGTAGCGGCGGCGATTATCTTGGTAATTCTGTATCTTTTATTAAACGCGGGGCGGCTGTTGGGTTCGCCAGAATTAGAAATTGCCAATCCAACCTCGCCTACCGTAGTTGTTTCGGAATCAACTATTGCTTTAGCCGGCCGGACTGATTCGGATGACAAATTGTTAATTAATGACGAAGAGGTTTACATTGACAAAAACGGCCAATTCCAGAAAGATTATAATTTACAGCCGGGATTAAATACTGTTGCCTTTTCCGTTAAAAGATTTTTAGGGAAAGAAACTAAAATAGTAAGACAAATAATATATCAGCCGCAACCATGAGAATTATGAATCATGAATTATAAATTACGGATTAGATAATTGCCGCCATAATTCATAATTCAAAATTCATACTTCAAAAAATATGGCCACGAAGGGAAACGAAGAAAAAAAAGAAAATATAGATAGCTTATTGGAAGCGCTACAAAGTAAGTTTGGCGAAGGCGCCATTATGAAGTTGGGCGACGCCAAGAAAGTAAATGTTGATGTGATTCCAACCGGCTCTTTTTCTTTAGATCTTGCTTTAGGCGTCGGCGGTTTGCCGAAAGGACGGATCATAGAAATTTTTGGCCCGGAAGGTAGCGGAAAAACTACATTGGCTTTGAATGTTGTCGCTCAAGCGCAGAAAAAAGGCGGCAAAGCGGCTTTTATTGACGCCGAACACGCGATGGATCCAGAATATGCCGAAAGATTGGGAGTAAAAGTAAAAGAACTTTTGATTTCCCAGCCCGACAACGGCGAAGAGGCGCTGAATATCTTAGAAAGTCTGGTGCGCTCGGAAATGATTGACGTGGTAGTGGTGGATTCCGTGGCCGCTTTAACGCCCAAAGCCGAGATTGAAGGCGAAATGGGCCAGCAGTTCATGGGACTGCAAGCGCGCATGATGTCGCAAGCTCTCCGCAAACTCACCGCCATCGCCGCCAAGTCAAACACGATGATTATTTTTATAAACCAATTGCGCGAAAAAATAGGCGTGTTCTTTGGAAATCCCGAAACAACGCCCGGCGGCCGCGCCCTCAAATTTTATTGCTCGGTGCGCATTGATGTTCGCCGCGCGGCGCAAATTAAAAAAGGCGAGGAAGCGGTAGGCAATCGAGTGAAAGCCAAGGTGGTAAAAAATAAAGTAGCGGCGCCATTTAAAATCGCGGAGTTTGATATTATGTACGGCGAGGGAATTTCTTACGAAGGGGATGTTGCCAACGCTGCTTTAAAATACGGAGTGATTACCAAATCCGGAGCTAGTTACAGTTTCGAGGGGGAAAAATTGGGCGTGGGAATCGAAAACGTAAAAGCCAAACTTAAAGAAGATAAAAAACTCTTGAACGCGATTGAAAAGAAAGTACGGGAAGTCGCGAAATAACTCGCAAAATGTTTAGACATTCTCCGATCTTTTGGGTTGCTCTTTTTTCCTCTTTAGCAACCGGTATTTACGGATTTATCACTAAACAGGAAGTATTAGCTATTCCATATACGTTTATCAACCCCTCCCTTCTTTTTCTAATCACTTCTCTCAAAAAATTTGAATCGGTAAAAAGACGTTTGGAAATACTGGCCGCGCTTGTTATTTTTCTGAATATCCCCGGCAGCGTCTATTTGCATAGAATTGGATTTCAATATGACATTATTCTCCACTTTTTTGTGTCTTTTGCCGCATTCCAAACCGCTTATCTGATATTGCCTCTGCTTTTAAAAAAGCCGTACGTTCCCAGAACTACCGCCGCGTTAATCACGATTGCCGGCGGTTTTATATTCGAAGGAGTCCAAAAATTATCAGATACGCTATTTAGCACCGCTTTGTTTTTTGATATCGCTCAATCAACGCAGCTGGATTTTATTATTGACATTTTAGTCAATATCCTCGGCGTTCTTGTCGGCGCAATATTCCTCAAATTCACATCTGCGCAAAGTTCGTCTCAGGCAATCTAAACCAGCATCTTTACTAATTGCGCCACTTTATCAGGATCATGCCGGATTAAGCCGTATTTTCTTATTAAATTGGCGGCGATCGGCGTCGGTTTTTTTAGATTCTCAATATCCGGCTCTACGAATTCCGCTTTTTCTTTAATGTACGGCCGGAATCTCATTGATGACGGTTTAGTTTTATTAAAAATAGCGTAATCCAAAACATTTTTTCCTAAATAATGTTCGATGGCGTTTAAAAAATCTGATGCTTGAAAACCGGTTGTCTCTCCGAATTTAGTCATTATATTTACAAAATAAATTTTTTTACCCTGAGCCCGTCGAAGGGCTTGTCCCATGCCGTCCACTAAAAGATTGGGAATAATGCTGGTGTAAAGATCGCCGGGACCGATTATAATCGCATCGGCTTCCAAGATCGCTTTTTTTGCCTTTGGATTTAATGATACTTGCGGCTTAAGCCAAACTTTTCTGATTTGAATATTCCCGTCATGTTGAGGAATATCAATATCGCTTTCTCCGCGAATAGTTCGTCCATCTTCCAGCTCTGCCATCAAGTAAGTGGTTTTTAAAGTAACCGGAAGCACTTGCCCCCGGACAGAAAGAATTTTACTGGCCTCTTCAATCGCCGTTTCAAAACCGCCGGTAATTCTTTCCAGCGCCGTAATCATCAAATTTCCAAAGCTGTGTCCCGACAATCCGCTTCCTTCGTTAAATCGATAATTGAAAAGCTCGGATAAATTTTTATTATCCGAAGCGGAAAGAGCAATCAAGGCGCGGCGAATATCGCCCGGCGGCAAAATACCAAATTCTTCCCGCAAAACTCCAGTTGAGCCGCCGTCATCCGCCATTGTTACAATCGCAGTCAGATTATTAAAATACTGCTTAAGGCCAGACAAAACCGTAAATACGCCCGTCCCACCACCTATGACGACAATTTTTTTATCGCTTTTCATTATCTTTAATCAAGACTCTCATTAGTTCAAACTAACAAAAACCAAGGAAAGTTATCTAAAATTTGAATTTCAATATTTGTCTCCCTTCGGGAGATGTCCCGCGGGGACAGGGTTTCGGGA
>Ga0155777_102_pt2 | contig 60649 bp, 63 predicted proteins | sample RifCSPlowO2_01_FD_107431 | JGI IMG/M metagenome (GOLD analysis project Ga0155777, IMG submission 107431) | Candidatus Harrisonbacteria bacterium RIFCSPLOWO2_01_FULL_44_18
CACCGTTATCCCGAAAAGTTTCAACCTAAATTTCTTTAGGAAGCTGCCTAATGTGATCCTTCGACTACTTTCAGGATCAACTGCGTTGACAGGGCGCCGCTCTACCGCTGAGCTACCGGGGAATATCAATTTTTCTGCTATGCTAAATTTAATAATATATGACTCGCGGTTTTTTTCAACTTTCATATTAAAAGATTAAAAAACGGCTAGCCAACGAATATGATAAAATAATAATGAAAAGGTCGTAATTCTAAAGATTAATAATATGATTAAAAAATTTATAGTTGCTTCATCGTTGATGTCATTTTTAATAAGCGGATCAGTTTTGCCGGCAATGGCTCAAACTGTGGCTGTTCGGCCAACTAAAAAGGAAGTGAGCGAATGCATGCAGGCGGCAAATGCCAAAAAGAAAACAGCTTTGATGGCAGCTAAAGACGCTCGACACGCGACAGAAATGCAGGCAAAAGATGTCAGAAAATCTGGCGCGCCAGATGCTAAAAAAACCGCCAAAGAACTTTTAAGATCCGCGAGGGATACTTATAAAACCGCGGAGCGCGCGGCTAAAACCGCTTTTGCCATTAATCGAAAAGCCTGCGCGCAAGGAGCGCCAAAGCTTTTCGAGGTAAAAATGCTAGAATAAAAAGCGTATGACACGGCAGGACGAAGGTTGGGGGAAATTTTCAGAATGGTACGCGGAATTGCTGGAACAAAAAGACACTTATCAAAAAGCGGTGATTTTGCCTAACCTTTCTCGTCTTTTGAGTATCAAAAAGGGCGAGACCATTTTAGATCTGGCTTGCGGACCAGGATTTTTCGCGCGGGAATTTTTCAAACAAGGCGCTCGAGTCATCGGGGCGGACGTTTCCGGCGAACTTATCAAACTCGCGATGAAAAATTCGCCAAAAAACATAAATTTTCAGGTGGCGCCGGCCGACAATATGCCGTTTTTGAAAAACCAAAGCGTTGATAAAATCGTAATTATTCATGCCATCCAAAACATTCACAACGTCTCAGGCGTTTTCAAAGAGTGCGCTCGCGTGTTAAAGATTAATGGCCGAATGTTGATTGTGATGAATCATCCGGCTTTTAGAATTCCGAGGGCGAGCGGCTGGGACTGGGATCCTTCGACTACGCTCAGGACAAGTGAAAAAGGCGTTATGTATCGCAGAATTGATCGCTACCTTTCAGAATCCAAAGTCAAAATTCAAATGCGCCCGGGCGATAAGCCAAACGAATATACTTTATCTTTTCATCGGCCTTTGCAATTTTATTTTAAAGCCCTGAATAAAAACGGATTTCTTATAAGCCGTCTTGAGGAATGGATTTCACACAGGAAAAGCGAGCCGGGTCCGCGGGCCATTGCCGAAGATCGCGCCAGAAAAGAAATTCCGTTATTTTTATTTATTGAAGCGGTTCACTAAAAAAACAACCGAATGTTCATAGAAAGAATTAAAAAGGAATCTTCGGAGCCGGTTAAAATTCCGGAGGCGGAAAATAAAATCCAACCGGTCAAAGAAGCGGCGCCGAGCCGAGAGGTAAAAAAGGAAACAGAACAAGAAAGAAAAGAAAGAATGGAACGTGAGGAATATCGTAAAAAAGTCGAGCAAGAAATGGGCAAAGGGAGGATTATTGATGAGTCCAGATAAGTCTCAAAAACTATTGATTTTAGTGGCAGTCGTTTTGGCGGCATTCTGGTTTTTTTTAATTCAAAATCCCGCTTTTCTAATAAAACCGGCTAAAGTTGAAAAAGAAATAGTCGTTAAAAAAACGATTCCGGCTGGCGCGACTTTTGATCAATTAGCCAAAGAAGCGGGGGTCGCCACTAATACGACAGCGGCTATCCTGGAAAGCGCGAAGGACGCGTATGATCTGGCAAAAATTGTAAGCGGCCGGGAACTAGCTCTTGTCTACGATAAAATAAGCGGCGGCCTTAAACGCCTGGTTTATCAAATAGACAGCGAAAAAGAATTGATTATTGAACGGGCGCAAGGCGATTCGCCGAGCGAACCCTTGTCGGAGCCCGTTCGACAAACTCATGACAAGCCCCTCGACTCCGCTCAGGGCGAGCCCGTTTGGCAAGCGCGGGTTCTCCTTATTCCTTATGAAATTAAACAATCCGAAGCCGGCGGGATTATTGCTTCTTCGCTTTTTGAAACTATTCAATCGGCTGGCCTTGATATCCGACTGGCGCTGGCTTTAGCTGAAATGTTCGCCTGGCAAATTGATTTTGCCGCCGATATTCGCGAAGGCGACAGTTTTAAAGTAATTTATGAACAACGGTTTTTGAACGATGAATACGCGATGCCCGGAAAAATTTTAGCCGCGGAATTTATTAACGATAAAAAAATATTCAGGGGCTTCTATTTTGACGGAGGGCAAACAAAAGCGGGCTTGCCCACCAGAGTTTCAACGAAGGCGGGCTATTACGATGAAAATGGAAATTCTCTCCAAAAAGTATTTTTAAAATCGCCGCTTCAATATAAATACATAAGTTCCGGTTTTACCTACGCGCGGCTGAATCCGATTACCAAAGAAATTTCCCCACATCGAGGCATTGATTACGCGGCTAATGCCGGAACGCCGGCGGTTTCAGTCGGAGACGGTACGGTAATTCAAGCCGGCTGGAACGGCTACTACGGCATTTCGGCGACTATCCGCCACAACGAAACCTACAAAACCGTTTATGGACACTTCGCGAGTCTTGCCAAGGGAATTAAAATCGGCGCGAAAGTAAAACAAGGCCAAGTTATCGGCTATGTCGGATCAACCGGCCAAGCAACCGGGCCGCACTTGCATTATGAAATGCATAAGTTTAACCAGTATGCTAATCCTTTTAACGTAGAAATTCCTCCGGGCGAACCGATTAGTGAAGCGGATCGTCTATCTTTTGAGAAAATTAAAAGTGAATATCTTGAAGAATTGACTAGAACCGCCTCAATTTGACGACCCCCAAAAGCCAATGCGAATCAACTTTGCGATTCCCGGAAACGGGGTCAATATTTGGGATTTCGGGAATCCAACGGATTCCCGAAATCCATGAGATGAGGACTATTCGAATGCTAGATTTCGCAAACGCCGCCGACGCACGCTAACTCTTTGGCTCCTTCGGTTTCGTCGTCTTTTTCGTAAAGAAGAATTTGAGCAAAATCTATTTTCGGGAAGTTCTTAAGCCGTTCTTTATAAGTTTTTTCATCAATTTCTTCATAGGGCGCCAGCGCGTAAACATGTTCGGCGCGCGGCAAAAACGACAAGCCCCCCAGAATATCCCAATTTTCATAAAGCCAGTCGGCGACTTTCAGCCATTCGTCATCGCCGACAGAAATTGTTACCGACGGATTATGCTCGGTATAGTTAAGTTTCACTTTTTTCCAGTATTCCAATTGCTCAATGGCGTTTAAATCGTTAAGGATTATTGCTCGCTTTGGGGCGGCAACCGGGAATTCCAAAACATAAGTCGTGGCAGACCCCTCGGCTTGCCCTACTTCCGGATAGTACGGGGCTTTTTGATCACGCAACATATGAAATAGACTATCGCTGGCGGAAACTCGGACGCGCCGAACATAATATTTCGCGTGACGCGGATGCAGCCCGGAGGCGGCGTCTACTAACTGGCTCACAGTTCCGCTAGGCTTAACAGCTGTGATTGCCGTCGCTTGATTAATGCCAAAACGCTTCGCGTATTCTTTATTAACCTCAACGGCGCGCTCCTTAAGTTTTCCTAATGTTTCCGGATTCCGAACCGCCGGACAATCCCATTGTCCGGTAATAGAAACGCCAAGCAATCTTTCTTCTTCGCAATTCTTTTTCCATTCTTTGGAAATAAATTGAAAATTCGTAAGCGTCGCTTGATAAGTGCCTAAAATGGCGGCCAGGCGGACTTTTTTCAACAAGGTTTTTTCGGTATCTTTCGGGCGAGCAACTACTTCCGTGAGGTTGCAGAATTCATAATTTTTAAGGACGATCTCAGCGCACGGGTTGACTCCGCAAGTAGCGAAATCTTTTTTGAAAGTTTTCCATCTTCTTTCCGGAAGCTGTTTTGACAAACTGCCGCGATTAAAAATTCCTCTCTCCCCTGTTCCGCTTTTAGCCAAAGCCAGCCATTCTTCCATAAAATCCGTTGTTGACGGTTTATCATTATAGACGGCCGAATTATTAGCCATTGAGCGCTGAGGCTCGGTAATGAAAAACTGTCCTTGTTTGGCGGTTCTCATCTCCGGATCGTTAAGATCCGAAAGAGAAATCAGAGCGCTTCTGCGAACTCCGCCCATAACAACAATTTCGCCAATTTTACAAACAATATCGTGAACGTCCAAACTTGATAATCGGCCTCCTTGTCGGGAAAAAATTTTGTTGCGAGTATAATTCAAAAGGTCTTCAAGCGGTTTTGGGCCTGAAGTTTTCCCACCCATAGTCTTCAGCCGCGCGCCGGCCGGCCTGATTTTGCTGAAATCAAATTTGACATCTCCGCCGTTGAACCAAGTTCTTAATCCCAAATAAAACGCCTCCGCCCAACCTTCTTTGCTGTCTTCAATAGCATGAATAGAAACCTTTCGATGATTTGTTTGTCTTTTAATTTGCGGAAGGGCGTGCACATTTTGATGTTCCACTGAAAATCCTATACCCGTCCCGCACATAGAAACGTACATTATTTCCGCGAAATCTCTCAATTTTCGAGGAGCGATAAAAGAACAATTGTACGCGGATACGTTATTGGCGCGGGCCGCGTCGCCGGCCGACCACATCAAACGCATAGAAGGCATAACTTCCTGATTTAAAACTGCCTCGCGAATTTCAGAGCATTCATCTTCAGAAAATTTATCGCCGAGATTTTCTTTCATAAAATTCATAAACCTTTCCACGGTTTCAATCCAAGTTTCCCGCCGGCCCTCTTTTTCGATCCAACGCGAGTAAGAACGGTAATAAATAAATTCCGCCAGCGAATTTTTAAAATACTTTTTGCTTTCGACGGCTAATTTTTTAACATGCTCGGGTATTTCTCGGCGCTTTTCCCGAAGTTTCGCCCGCTCATTGCGGTAAAGAATGTAGGCTTTCGCGGTTTTAGAAAAATCCATCAGGATCAAATTGGTTTCCACTAAATCCTGGATTTCTTCTATGTGCGGGGTCGCGTCTTTAATAAGAATCCCGCCTCGCATATATTTTTTCAGCAGCCCCTGGACAACCGCGTCGGCAATCCGTTCGGCATCCTTTTCATCGCCTTCCTTGGTAACATTCATCGCCTTTAAAATCGCGTTGGCAATCCGCGTTTTATCAAACGGCGCTAGCCGGCCATCTCGCTTTCTTACATAAATAAATCCTATTTTTATTTTCATTGGTGTCATTAAACTAATTATAAACCTACCGAGTCAAATCGCAAGATCATGTATAACCGCGCCACACCTCACTGCTCTCATTGATGAGAGCAGCGCCGCCAACACTTCACTCTTCAATGTTCGTCGTACCGGATGTTTGACGCGTCAAATAATCTATGGAGGTTCAACCTCGATAATTAAACAAAACCCCCGGCAGGCTGTCGGGGGTTTTTGCGTAATTCTGCTATTTTTTAATGACACTATATACAATTTGGTACCGTTTTCGTGCAGGCAATACTGAACGTAATCAGGCAATTACCTTCACTATTATTCGCCGCCTCAGCGTCATAGTTCCCGCTATGGCTGGGGGTACCAGGAGAACAAATTTCTCGACATATTGGTAGAAATGATTCAGTCTCTCTAATACGACACTGGGCGTCAGCCGAGAGCCATTCGTCCTCTATCTGTTGAGCCGCCCACTCAGAGAATCCCTCTGTACGACATTTTCCTTCTATTGTCTTTGAATAAGTCCCGAGTCGATAAGGATTCGCAGCCGGTCCGCATATAGATACTGATGGAAGAATGCCACCAGCACCAGCATCCGCCTCCGCCATGAGCGCATTAATATCAATAAACGTCGCGCCGGTACCGGTAACTGTAATAGTCGCGATACCGCCCATCTTAATCACTGCTGTTAAATCCTCCGGGGCGTTAGCTTGCACGGGTCTTGCCTGGTACCGTTCAATAGGTTCACCTTTAACCTCCCCCGCAAATCTTCTGCCTCCAGCCTTTCCTGTAAGAGAAATATTCGCCGTCGCGCTTTCACCGGGATTCTTTGAAATAATCCACACTTTTGCTAATTGCTCATTTAGATGTTTAAGATTGATGAATTCAAAGCTAAGTTCTTTTGTAGTAGGAATTTTCTGTACTGGATTTGGCTTAGCATCGGCTAATTGAGAAAGAGCATCCGGATCGTCAGCGTGAGCTTTTTCTTGCCTACGAATGACTTTGTCCACAGTATCACCTAGTTTTTGAGTTATTTTTGCAATGGCCTTGGGATCATCTTCGTCCACAGCCTCCACAAGCGCATCGACTTGCTTTGTGACTTCTTTCAACTCTTTTTGCTGGTCGAAGTCGACGACAGATAGTAAATTTGTTTTAAGATTTTGTGCTAGTTTAGAAATTTCATCTTGAACTTTTTGGGCGCCATCAATATTTCCTTGCGCCTTTAATATGTCGGCCGTAATTTTTTGAGCTAGTATATCTTCCGTGGCATTAGCGACGTTTTCCACGAATGCCAAGCTAAGCTCAACCGGCGGGCCAAGGCCGAATATGCCTAAAAGAAAGTTCAACACCCTTGTAAAAAGACCGTGTTCTTCTTTTGTGATTAACGACGGTATTCTACGAAGTTCCAACTCCTCGGTTGACAACGCAACAAGTCCACCGTTTTCCTCAAAAAATCTTTGCGGTTGAGATGATCTAGAGTCCTGTGGTTGTTGATTATTATTACAAATAGCGGGATCGCAATAGCCGTCACTGTATTCACAATCAATGCATTTTAGAACACTGCCGTCTGGCTGTCGCCAATCGTTGTCCGTTGGCGTCCCTCTTCTACGACCCGTTGGTGCCCCAGGGGTTCCGTCACAACTTTCATCTTCTTTCGTGCCACAATCAAAAAAACAGTTGATTTCGCAGATGCGTTCTGCTGATGGATCTCTTGGAAATGTCCGACTTCTACAGTCTTCCTTTAGACGGCCACGGGCTTCTTCGGTATCAGGATCGGGGCAACGAAAAATAGACACGCCCTTATTCTGGGCGTACCCTATAAGCGGAGTAACTAAATTAGCCAAAAGCGACAAAAGCGCTATGGCCGATATAAGAGAGAGAGAGATTTATTCATACTTCTTATTTTTAAATATATGCAGGCCAAATATTAAAGTCAAATGAAAGTTATCCACAAGACACCAGAGTTGCCGAAAGTAACAAGGCAATCTCCCGTTATGCTCGCTATAGCGAGCATAACGGGAGTAAAAAACAAAATCAATTTCTGGACTTTGCTCTGGTTCGAGGCGCAGCTAGATTAAACTTGACGATTCCCGGGGAATAAACAGGCTGCGTTAACGGGAATCCACGACGAACGAATGCGAATTAACTTGGCGATTCCCAAAACAGCCTACGGCAGACGGCGGTGAATCAATTTTGGAATTCCCGGAAACGGGGTTAATATTTGGGATTTCAGGAACCCGATGGGTTCCCGAAATCCACGGGAATCTGGGGTTTCGGGAATTCGCTGGATTCCCTACGGGGTTAATATTTGGGATTTCCGAGGTTAAATCAACTTTGCGATTCCCGAAACGGATAGAAGCATCTATCGGTTTCGGGAATCGGGGCCAACAAATGGATTCAATATTTGGGATTTCGGGAAGCCGCTGGATTCCCGAAATCCGTTCCGGGAATCGGCTACTGGCGTTTTTTTCTTCTTAAAAATGTCGGGATATTCCAAATGTCGTCTTCTTTTTCTTTTTTTATAATGGCGCTAGGTTTTTCGTTGTCTTTTTTCGCGTCTTGCGCTCCTCCGTTTTGATTGTTGACCGCCGTTTTAGCGGAACTTTTGTCCATCAAATTATTATTATAGCCGCCGTTGAACAAAGTAGAAATCGCGGTTTCGGGACTTTTAACCGCCGCGTGGCCGTTAAAGCCGGTGGCTACCAAAGTAACTTTCAGCTGTCCTTTTTTCAATTTACGATCCTGATAGGCGCCGAAAATAATTTTGGCAGAAGAATCAGCCGCTTCCGCGATAATTTTAGCGATATCATTAATCTCATTCATCTTCATGTCCCGTCCCCCCGATATTCCGAAAAGCACCCCTCTGGCGCCTTCCATTGAAATTTCCAGAAGGGGCGAATTTACCGCTTGAGTAACGGCGTTCATAGCCCGATCCTGCCCCGAGCCGATCCCAATGCCGATCATCGCCGAACCCGCTTCGTGCATAATAGTTTTAACATCGGCAAAATCAACATTAATGATGCCCGGCATCGCGATCAATTCGGCAATGCCCTGAACGGCCGATCGTAAAACATCATCTACCACTTCAAAAGCCTTGATTAACGGCGTGTCTTTTTGGATGACGCTAAAAATCCTATCATTGGGCACTACTATAAGAGTGTCAACTTTTTCTCTTAATTTTAGCAGGGCCTCCTGGGCAATGCGGCTGCGTTGAGATCCCTCGAAAGCAAATGGCTTTGTCACTATTGCCACCGTTAGGGCGCCGCTCTCTTTGGCGGCCTCGGCAATGATCGGCGAGGCGCCGGAACCGGTCCCTCCGCCCAAACCGGCAGTCACGAAAACCAAATCAGAATCTTTCAGGGCTTCCACGAGCTCGGAACGGTTCTCTTCGGCCGCTTGGCGCCCAACATCCGGATTCATGCCCGTGCCTAAACCGCGTGTTAAATTTTTACCAATATAAATTTTGCGGCGAGCCCGGCAATAATTCAAATCCTGAACATCCGTGTTAACGGCGATAAATCCGACGCCCTTAACAAACTCCTCCTGCATCCGGGAAATAACGTTTCCGCCAGCGCCGCCAACGCCAATAACCTTAATTCTGGCAAAATTATAATTGTTGCCGTTTTGATTTCCGATCTTATTGCCGTTTTTTGCTTGATCCTTTTTAACTTTTTTAACTTTGAGTTTTTTCATGCCGATTTTGTCTAAAATTTCGAGTCAGAGCATATAGCAAGTTATGCGCTCGGTAAAGGTTTGGTGCTGAAAAATTCTACTCCGCCAACCGGCGGATTGAATTTTTCAACCAAGCCCTTACGGTAAAAAGCTGCTGACGATTTTTTTAAAAATGCCGCTCACTAATTTATCATCATTCTTATTTTCATTGACTTTATCAACGCCCCACAAAAGCAGTCCCAGGGCGCCGACTAATTCTGGATCTTCAACCTGCAAACCAAGTTCTCCGCTAGAAATTGAAAAATTCGAGATATCGGGTATTCCAATTTGTGTTGACAACCTTAATTCTTGTCTGGCTAAATCCGCGATGCCCGGGATTTTCGCGCCGCCGCCGATAAGGACCACGCCTCCCGGCAACCGCGCCGCTTTGCCGATATGTTTGAGTTCATTATTAACGAATTCAAAAATTTCCGCAAGTCTTACCTCTATAATCTCGGAAATAAACCGCCGAGAAACCACCCCTCTGGAACGAGGGTCGAATTTTTTAAGTTCCACCGTCTCACGAACGCCTACTTCTTTTGACAAAGCCGAACCAAAAGAAAATTTCACCGTCTCGGCGACCTCTACCGATGTTTTAAGACCGATCGCTAAATCATTCGTGACATTACTGGCGCCGATCGGAAAAACCTTGGCATTAATAAGTTTATTTTCCTCATAGACGCTTAAACTGGTTTTCCCAAAACCGATATCCAATAAAGCCACTCCCAATTCTTTTTGATTTCGGGATAAAACCGCTCGACTGCCGGCCATCGGCGCAAAAATAAGCCCGCCTATAATGCCGCCGGCTACTTCAACGCACTTAGTTAAATTTTTTACTGCCGGCGAAAAAGCGTCAATGATCAAACTATTAACTTCCAGCCGATTGCCAACCATTCCCAAAGGGTCGCGGATATCGCCGACGCCATCCACGATAAACTCGCGCGTAATCGCGTGAACCACCATCCGATTCGGCGGAAGATTAACAGCTCGGGAAGCTTGGATAACGCGATCAATGTCATCTCGACAAATTTCATAATCAGCCCGCGAAACAGCCACGATGCCTCGGGAATTCTGAACTCGGGCGTCGGCATTTCCGATACTTACAAATATATTTTTAACCGCGTCTTTAGAGATCTTCTTGAGTTCCGCCAAGGCAAGGTTTATAGAACGGGTGGCATCAGCCAGATCATCAACCGCCCCCCTTCGAATGCCCTGAGAAGGCACTTTAAATACCTGAATTAAGGACAATTTGCCGTCTCTTTTTATCTCGCCAATGGCGGCCTTTATGGTGAGCGAGCCGATATCTAAACCAACAATAAAATTGTTCATATTGCCAATCTCTGAAGCAGCGCTTGCTCTTTATTTTCCATCTTTATTCTATCATTTTTTTTCTTATGACCATAGCCCAAAAGGTGCAAAAAGCCATGCGTCAATAAATACACGAGGTTTTCATTATGTCTTTTGATATATTCCGGATTCAAATAAATTTCGCCCAAAAAATTTACTTTCATGTCTGGATGAGGAAAATTTTTGGGAACCGGAAATGCCAGAACATTCTTCTTCATCAATTCATCGCCTACCAAATATACTTCCACGCCGATATTCTTCAGTTTCAAAAGCTTAATTAAAATTTGCGCCTTCTTTTTTATAAAAGGCGCCAAATGATCAACCTCTTTTTCAGGGCTGATCACTAATATCTTGTTCATCTTTCCAATCTTGCCTTAACTATTTCGCTAACTAACGCCGCGTCTGCCTTGCCCTTCAATTCTTTCATTACTTCCTTCATCGCCGGACCAAATTCTTTTATTTCGACGCGGGCTAAAACTTGACTGACTATTTTCTCCACTTCTTCACGGCCGAACTGCGTCGGCAAATACTTTTGAATAATCTCAAATTCTTTTTTTTCTTTATCGGCCAAATCCTGACGGCCGCCTTTCTCATAAACAACAATAGCTTCTTTTCTTTTCTTGGCTTCGCGGCTCAAAACTTCTTGAAATTCTTCATCTGTAAGTTCTGCCGCGGCTCCTTTAGTTCTTTTTTCTATCTCTTTATTGTGAGCGGCAGTTAAAATCAGTCTCAAAACGCTTACTTTAAGCTGTTCGCCGTCTTTCATGGCGGATTTTAAGTCGCTATTAAATTGAGCTTTAAGAGGCATAAGCGCGCTATGACAATCCCAATTTTTTAGCTCGCTCAAATTCTTTGCGTTTTTGTTCGCGATGAAGAGCCGATAATCTTCTTTTATTGCGATTAATCGGCCGATGATAAGATCGCCTTTTTTTCGACTCGCGCAAAATACCGCTTTGTTGAACTCTTTTCGAAAAGCGGTATAAAAGCGAACTGGTTGATTCTCCCGCGCGTTTTTTTACTTCCATAGTCATTTTGCTTCGCAAAATCGCGAACTCCGCTGACTTAACGCGGACTTACGCGGAAACGCGAAACTTTATAGTTGTCGGATCTTTTTTGCTGTTTCGGCTAAAGATTCGACTGGCGGATTGTTGACGACTGAATGAATTGATTTTCCGCCATCATTATTGAACCTCGGTATAATATGAATATGCAAATGATCAACTACTTGACCGCTGGCTCTGCCCTGATTAATTCCGATGGTAAATCCGTCCGGCTGAAACGCTTTATTTAAAGTACCAGTTACTTTCTTAACAGTCAAAAGCGTCGGGCCCAACTTGCTATCATCTAATTCCAAGATATTGGCCGCGTGGCTTTTGGGAATAATCATTGTATGCCCCGGCGCCCGCGGAGTAATGTCTAAAAAAGCCAAAGTTTCATCATCTTCATAAACAACCTCGGCTTTTATTTCCTTTTTAGCGATCCTGCAAAAAAGACAATCTGCCATAACTTTATAAACCTTATGAACTTTTAACTATTTTAGCTTGCGCTTGATTACATCGGCCATTTTTTTGAGCGGAACGGTTTCTTGGGTGCCGTAATGAAGGTCGCGAATAATTATAGACTCCTCAAACGCTTCTTTCTGCCCAAAAATTAAAGCTAACGGGCATTTAAATTTGTCAGCTGAACGCAATTGAGCTTTTAACGAGTCCTTGCCCAAAGATTCTAAAATATCAATGTTGTTATTTCTTAACTCTTCTATTAATGTCAGACTTTTCTTTTTTGCTAAGTTCCCAATATGGATAAGAAATACTTTATTTTTTGTCTTCATCGGAAAAATAATGTTACTCGCCTTAATAACCTCAATCAAACGTTCCAAGCCGATAGCGCCTCCAACTGCCGAGGAATGACGCCCGCCCAGCAGCTCGATCAAATAATCATAACGGCCGCCGCCAGCCAAAGCCGAATAAAAGCCTTCGGCAAAAATTTCAAAAACCGTGCGATTATAATAATCCAATCCGCGCACTAAATGATTATTAAGATTGTAAGGCAATTTCAATTCCTCAATATATTCCAAAACTGCCTTAAAATGGCTATTGCAGAAACCGCATAAATTATCAAGCATTATCGGCGCGTCCTTTTTTAAATCCTGACAATCCTTGTTCTGGCAATCTAATAATCTTAACGGGTTGGTCGTCAATCTTCGCCGGCAATCCCTGCAAAGATGCCGCTCGCGGCTTTTATAATAATTCTGAAGTTTTTGCCGGTAAGCCGGACGGCAATTTTTACAGCCGATCGTATTAATCTGAATAGTTAATTTTTTAATCTTCAGCCCTTCAATCGCCCGGTAGCAAGCCAAAATAACCTGCGCGTCGTAAATCGGGTCATCGTCATGAGAAATCATCTCAAAACCGGCCTGATGGAATTGTCGAAAACGGCCGGCCTGTGGCTGTTCATATCTGAACATAGGACCCTCGTAATAAAGCTTAAGCGGTTGCGCGATATGGCTTAGACCATGTTGAATATAAGCTCGAGCAATAGAAGCGGTGCCTTCCGGACGCAAAACCAGACGGTCTTTCCCTTTGGATTTAAAAACAAACATTTGTTTCTCAACAACATCGGTGGTCTCTCCCAAAGATCGTTCAAAAAGCTCGGCTCGCTCCAAAATCGGCGTATCAATTCTTAAAAAACTATAATACTCGGCTATTTCTTTGACTTGGCGCTTGATTCGATTCCAAAAAACCTGATCCTGCGGCAAAATATCATGCATCCCTTTAGGAGTTTGCAATGCCAAAGCTTTATTTTTTTTTGATGTTTTATTTGTTTTTTTTCTCATTCTTAGTCCCCTACTTCTTAATTCTTAGTTCTTAGTACCTCGGCGCGGCAAATGCCTTAAGATAGGTCAACGGCAAAAGCCGCAGTCTGGCTAAACCAATAATGTCGTCTTTCGGAACCGGTCCCCAATTGCGCGAATCATAACTATAATAGCGGTTATCTCCCAAAACATAGTACTCATTGTCCTTTAGCAAAACTTCTATGTTCCCCGCGGTTTTTATATCAGAGCGGATATAATCCTCATTAATGTTAAATCCTTCGGGTTTTTGATTGTTGAAAATAGTGAGTTGATTGTTTTTGATTGACAGTTTTTCGCCGGGCAAACCGATAATTCTTTTAATGTAATACGTTGACGGATCATTGGGATACCGAAAAACAATCACTTCTCCCCGCGCGGGTTCTCGGAAACGATATGTTATTTCATCTATCAAAAGATAGTTGCCGTCGGAGAAATTCGGCTCCATGCTTGCGCCGCTTACCAAAAACGGCTGAATTAAAAAAGTTCGAACCAGAAATACGGTTACGGTCGCGATAACCACTATTTCTAAAACCTCCCAAGCCGATAACAAAAATTGCTTCATAATGGACTTACTTTACTACAAAAATGCCGAGTAAACAAGATGTTGCAATCTATCGACTTGCGATGTCGATAGATTGTTGCTAAAGTAAATTTCATATGCGGATCAGGATGGTAGCAAATAATATTTATCACGTTCTCAGCCGCGGCGTAGATAAAAGAAAAATCTTCTTGGAAGATCTGGATTATTTGCGTTTCATTCATGATATGTTTGAGTTTAATGACACAGAGCCCGCGACTAACGTCAACTATTTTTTCCACAGTCAACCCCAATCTATCGACATCGCAAGTCCATATATTAGAGGTAAACGGACGCTAGAAAAACAAAAACCAAGAAAATTACTAATAGAAAGGAGAGCAGGATTCGAACTTGGCTCAAATTCTCTCTTCTAAATTTGACGCTAGTTCGAATCCTGCTCTCCTATGATAAACTGATATCATGAATCTAAAACTAAAACTCATCATCGGCCTTGGCAATCCGGATCCGAAATATCAAAACACCTACCACAATGTTGGCCATCTTTTCATTGATTATTTAACTAAAAGCTCACAACTAAAAACTAAAAACTTAAAAACAGATGTGTATATGAATGAGTCCGGCCGCTTTGTTGCCCGAACTTTGAAAAAACATAATGCAAATCCCAAAGAATTATTGATAGTTCACGACGACAGCGACTTAGGGCTTGGAACTTATAAACTCCAATTTGGCCGCGGAGCGGCCGGCCATCATGGCATAGAAAATGTCATCAAAGTCCTAAAAACGAAAAACTTCTGGCGATTGAGAATCGGAATAAGGCCGCCTCAAGAAAAAACTCGACAGAGGGCCGAAAAATTCGTGCTTAAAAAAATATCCACCGCTGATAAAAAAAGTTTGGAGGGAGTTTTTGAAAAATTATAGAAAAATTGTAGTCCCCATGTCACATGTCACATGTCTCACTTAATCTTAAGACTCACTTGAAATGAAACTGTCCCGTCCGGATTGGTTTCAATGCTCGCTAACGGCAAAAAAACATCGGCGAAATTAGGTTCGGCCGCAAGGCGGTTTTTAAAATTTATGGCTGCCGCTTCGCTGGCGGCCGCGCCATTCACTAAAACCGAATTATTCGTGTAATCGGCGTAAACTCGATCCATGGCGACAGCTTGACCGGCGATAACGTTTAATTTTTCAAAAAGCGGCGAGCGCTTAGGGCTTTGTTTAGCGGCGCCGGAAGCAAGTTCCACCAAACGATTTAACTCCTTAGCCCCATCCTGAAGCTGGGTAATTTCGTTAACCGCGGGCGCCGCTAAACCCAATCCCAGCTGCCGTTTAATCGCGTTAAGATTATGGGCGAAAAAACTGTCAACGATTATAAAAGCCAAAAAAATAAAACCAAGGCTGGCCAAAATCGCGTTTCTCCAAATATCAATAAAATTCATAATCTGCCAGCGATAATAACGCTCTTCAGTTCCGGCCGCGGCCAAAGAAATCAAATCGTCTTGAGATCTGGGAACCAAACCGCGCAAAGCGGCTCCCAAAACGCCAAACCAGTTCGGCAACAATTTATCATAATTTTTCAAAGTCAACTGCCTAACTTCCAGCCGAAAATTTTCTTGCAATAACGCCGTAATTTCTTTGCTTAAGGCGGAGCTTAACAAAATAACTTCCCCTACCTGTCCGCTCCAATGCGCTGCGTAAAAATTTATTAATCGCTGAACTTCTTTTTTAATAAATTCGTCCAGCGAACCGGCCGCTAGCGACTTCCATGGATGAAAATAGCTGAAGTACAAATTGCCGTTGCGCAAAATCATAAAATTCAACCCGTCGCCGGAAACATCCAGCAAAAAGTACGGCTGCTTAATATCTACGCCATTCCCCTCTTCCTTTACCAGTCTGGCCAAAGCCAACGAAGAAAATTCTATTGTCACCACTTCAAAATTGGCTTCGCGCAAGGCGTCGGTAAATTCGTCAACGATCGCGGAGTTGATAAAAGCTCCCAAAATTTCCAGCTGGCCGCCTTCGCTGGCAATTTCACCGACGGCCTGCCAATCATAGTAAGCCGTTTTCGCGTCAATGGGCGAAATCATCTGCAAATTAAGCTTCGCGGCGTCAACTAGCGACTTTCCAGACAAAAAAGGCAGATTAAAAACCTGGCTGTACACGCTGCCGGAAGAAAGAGAAGCGATCACGTGCGCTTTTTTCTTGACCGGCGCTATTCGCGCGTGAAGACTGTTTAGCGCCGCTATGAAAGTACGGCGATCTTTAATTCTTCCTTCTTCTATGACACCCGGAGGCAATCCCAAGGAAGATTTTATTGTTTCGCCGTTTCGGATCCTAAGATATTTTAATGACGAATCGGTAATTTCTAAACCGCCCACAAGCGGAGATGGATTCAAGAATTTTAACAATTTTCGCAGAGTGTCCTTTCCCATTGTTCGCTATCGCTCACCGCTGACTTACGCCGACTTTACGCAGACTTACGCGGAAAAATTTCTGCGTAGTTCTGCGTTCATTCTGCGTCGGTCTGCGATTTTACGAAGTAAAACATCTATTGAAGCGCGACTTCCTTAATTGACTGGATTTCAATTTTGCCGGTTATGGAATTGACTTCAACTACCGCCTGCAACTGACGAAATTTATTGGCTGCCTTAGCCTTGACGGTGATCAAAGATTTGCCGATTCCCGCGCACGAATCTTTGCAAACGGCTACCGTAGCCAAACGACTGCCAACCGTTAAAGTGTATCCGGCGGTAGAATAATTTTTGTCGCGGATTATTCTAATAATACCATCTTCAATGCCCGCTTGAGCAGCGGCTAAGGCTTCGGCCGAAAGTCGAACGCCTAAATTGGCATTATTAAGCAGATACACCAAAAGAGCGCCCGCGATTCCCAACTCGACAATAACGGCGCTTAGAAGTAAAACTGTTGGCAAAAACGCTATGCCTTTCATCTGCTCCAATTTATTATTATGTCATCGACGCGGGGACTGTTAATCCCCAAAGAGTCGGTTTTTAAAAAAATCCGGTAACGAACATACCGTTTATTATTATGATGCGCTAAATTAATTTTAATTGGCGCGTCCGGACCGGCTGGCTGATAAAATGTCGTATCCGAACCGTCGGGGCCCGAAAAGTTCCATGGCCCGGCAAGATTATTTGAACTGGTAATCTGAAATTTAACTTCGCCGCCGTTAAGCGCGCCTTGCCACATAATAGTATTGATGGCCGCGCCCAAACCCACTTGAGTGTCAAAAATACTTGAAGTCAAACTAGCGCTAACGGGAGAAGGCGGGCCCCAAGAAGTTTTGACGCGATAATCAGAAACGCCGCAGGTGTTGCCTATGCCGCTATTGTCGCAATTAAAACTAATCCAGCCAATCGCGTCATTCCAAGCCCAGCCGTTAAATTCGCCGGCGCTAATCGTAACTTTGTAATTTGTCGAGGCGCAGCTGCTGGTATTTTGACAATTAAAAGAAATCCAGCCGATATTGTCATTCCAAGCCCAGCCCGAAAGATTGCCGACGCCGTCATTTGTAATTTTCCAATCGCCGGCAGGACCAGAACAAACATTGCCGTTTGGAGTGGTGGCGCAATCAAAAGCAATCAAGCCGACCTGTGAACTGGCATAACCTTCAATTTTAGTATTAGTAACCGTAACTGTGGTTGTGATATAAAAATCGATCCAGCCGATTTTATCATTCCAGGCCCAGCGCTCTGGGGTCAGGGAGCTAATGTTGGTGGCAGCCGTCACTAAGCGCGGCGATAGTAGAAAGTAGAAAGTAAAAAGTAAAACGATTATCAATAAGAGAATTTTTATCGTGTTATTTTTCAAAATCCCGACAGTCATATAATTATATTCTCTATTCGCTGTTTACTGTTTACTGTTTACTGTTTACTGTCCTCTAATACCCTTGTATTTTTATTGAACCCGGAGCAGAAGTAAAATCAATATTGCTCGCGCTGTCAAATTTGTTATTTACATCGCTGATCGCGCCCGTTTGGCCGTTTCCGCCGGACCAATCGCTTTGCCGAAAAACCGAATTTTGGCTTCGCGTCAGATATTTAACCATCTTAACATCAACTATTCCTCCGACTTGAACCCACTCCGTGACGGCGGTAATTTTTTGAGTGGAAGGATCTTCGGCGCCGCCAACATCAACAATATTATCTCCCGCGTCGCGTAAAACATTTTCTACCGTAAAGTAACGCATGTAAGCGGCGCCATCAGCCGTCACCTCTTCAACATCGCTTAGCGAAACAAAAACGCCGCTGGAAGAACTCAAATAATACTTGGCTGATAGACCCTTTGGCGAAAGATTATAAATATCGTGCCAGCTTTTTTCGGCAACAGATGTAACGCTGTCCAACAACGCCTGAGAAAGAATAGAGGCGGCTTGAAAAGATTTTGACTGCGAGCCGGTGCGTAAAGTTAAAAGAATCGCTCCGGCCGCCGTTCCCAGTATTAAAGTGCCAATAGTTATTCCAATGACTACCTCTATTAAAGACTGGCCATTACTGCGTTTCTTCATATTCTATCGTTCCCGCATCGGTGAGTTTGACAGTTTTGAGTAAATTAGAAATTCCACTGGCCAAACCTAGATCAATTTTGTCGGGACTGGCGGGCAGGCCGGTAAGTTTACTGAAATTAATTTCTTTCTCGCCCACGCTGCAGCCAGAAGAAACTAAAGCGTTCTCGCACGGATCGAAAAACGCGATGCTGGGCCTTAAAAAAACAGTGGCATAGGCCAAGCCGTCGTTATAATTCTGGCCGCTAAAAAGCGTGTAATAATCTTTCCCCACCAACGCCGGATTGCTGAAATGAACGCCCCACTGCTGTCCTAATTCTTGGGTAATGGAATTTTGTTGGGCGTCCCTTAAAAACGCCACTAAATGCTGGGTTTCCAAATTTAAGTCCTGCCTTTGGCGAAAACCAAATAAATTCATAAAACCAACGCTGGCGATTATGGCGGTAATGCCAAGAACAATAACAATCTCTAGAAGAGTAAAAGCTCTAAAAGTTGCCCTCATACTTTTTAGTATAACATATTTTTGCGCGCCTCACTATTACTTTACTGCCGAACGGCGGCGAGACGCGTTAGAATTGGCCCACGAGTTGATAGATCGGCACGATTATTGAAAGAGCGATGATACCGATAACTCCTCCGATGAATAAGAGCATTACCGGCTCGATGAAAGAAACCATGGCCTTAACAGTAGAATCGATTTCCGATTCATAAAATTCCGCGAAAGTCTGCAAGATCTCATCGATGTGGCCGGCTTTTTCGGAAATCGCGATCAAGTTGCTCACCGTGGCCGGGAAAACAGCCTCCTTCCGAAAGGCCTCGCCAAGCGTTAAACCACGAGTCACCCCCTCGCGCGCGATCCTCTTTAAGCTTAGCCGCAAATCCTCTTTATCAACCGCGTCAGCGGTAATCTCCAGCGCGTCAACAATGGGCAGTCCCGCTTTCATCAAAGAAGACAGAGTAAGGGCAAAACGTTGAAGCGCGATCTTATGAAGAACGTCCTTTACAAGGGGGACGTGATTTATGAATTGACTGAGCAGCCGCCTGCCGATTTTATTTCGAGTCGCGAAATACCAGCCGCCGATAATCAACAAAGCCAATGAAATTAAAATGGGTAGGAGATAATTGCCTATAAATAAGCCTATGCCGAAAACGACTCTGGAAAATAGCGGCGGCGCAAAACCGCTGCCTAAAAAAATACCGGCGATGCGCGGCAAAGCAAAAGTTATTAAAAATATCAAAATCAAAACCGAAACGGTCAAAAGCAAAACCGGATAAATCAGCGCCGAACGAATGCGGTTCCGCAGATTCATCTCTTTTTCCAACGATTGGCTAAGGTTTTCAAAAACCGTTTCTAGGTTGCCCGACGCCTCTCCGGCTTTAACCAAATTAACAAAAACCGGTGAAAAAAATTTTGGATAACGGGCGAAGGTGCTGTAAAACGGCTGGCCTCTTTCCAAATCTGTTTTTATTTCAATCAAAAGTTCCCGCAAAACCGGTTTTTTGAAATCGGCTATTAAAATATCCAGAGCCCGGAACAAATCAGTACCAACTCCCAACATTAACGACAGATATTTAGTCAGGAAAACTTTATCAACAACGGATATGGCCTGGCCCCAAAATCTTCTTGGCATCCTTTGTTCCAGTCCTTTGACTTGCTGGATTGATACCGGCTTCAAGCCTTTTGTGGCCAAAAATGTCAAAACGTCGGCAGTCCCCTGCGCGTCAATATTGCCCTCTATTATTTCCCCATTTGGTTGTGACGCAACGTAATGAAATCTCATTGTTCGCTATCGCTCACCGCTGACTTACGCCGACTTTACGCAGACTTACGCGGATGAAACCTGTTGGTTTCCGCAGACACTCGCGGACTTTACGCAGATAATCGCAGAAAATAATTCTGCGTGATTCTGCGTCGGTCTGCGGTTTTACGAAGTAAAACATCTACTCTCTGATAACCCTAAATACCTCTTCTAGTGTAGTTACGCCCTGCTCGACTTTTCTCAAGCCATCTTCAAACATTGTTATCATTCCTTCTTTTCGGGCTAAATCTCGCAACGCGTCCAATGAAAAACTCGGACTCACGATGAGTTTCCTCACCTGCTCGCTGACATTGAGAACTTCAAAAATTCCCAGCCGGCCCTTGTAGCCGGTATTGGCGCAGGCATAACAGCCGGCCCCCTTATAAAGCATTTGCGGAGGAGCAAATTTTGATTCCAAATTAAGTTCTTTCATCTGTTGTTTAATCGCTTCAAGAATTTCCTGCCCGGGTTTATAAGAAACTCGGCAATCCTGACAAATCCGTCGGACTAATCTTTGCGCTTCTATGGCATTGAGAACCGCCGCCACCAAAAACGGCTCTATCTTCATGTCTATCAAGCGCGGCACGGCAGTCACCGCGTCGTTGGTGTGCAAACTCGAAAGCACTAAATGGCCGGTGAGGGCCGCCTGAACGGCAATCTCCGCGGTTTCTTCGTCGCGAATCTCTCCCACCATAATAACATTTGGGTCCTGCCTTAAGATAGCCCGCAAACCGTTGGCAAAAGTGATCCCCGCTACCGGATTAATCTGAGTCTGATTGATATATTTCATGTCATATTCTATCGGATCCTCCACTGTGACGATATTCACTTCGGGCCTGTTCAAAGTATTTAATACTGAATAAAGAGTGGTGGTTTTGCCGGAACCGGTGGGTCCGCAAACCAAAACCATGCCGTAAGTTTTAAAAATATTTTCGGTGATCAATTTGATTGTGTCTTCAAACATTCCCAATTCCTCGGATGATAACGGCCGCTGAGTGGCGGCCAAAAGACGCATCTCAATTTTTTCGCCGTAAAGAACCGGCATCACCGCCACTCTCGTGTCAATCAAATCATTTCCGATCTTATACCGAAAACGCCCGTCTTGCGGCTTAAAATGTTCGTCTAGTTTCAGTCCGGCCAATAATTTTATTCTGGCGATAATTGAAGGATGAATCGGTTTTGGCATCCTGATAATTTCATGCAGAATGCCGTCAATTCTATAACGTATTAACACTCCCTCTTCCAAAATTTCTATATGGATATCGGATGCCCTAAGAGAAACGGCATGATTCAAGATATTATCCACAATCGCCACCACGGGCAATTCCACGGCCGCTTCTTTGGCTCCGGCCGCTCGCGAACGCAACGTGGCTTTAATATTTTCTTCAATGAGTTTTTTAAAATCTTCCGCAGTCCGCTGGCCATAAAGAGCAAACCCCTTGTTGAGATCGTCGGGCGACGCCAGAAAAGGTTTAATACTCGCTTTCAGCGCCTTTTCCAAAAACTCAATTATATTCAAATCGCTGGGATCTTCCATCGCCGCTTGCAAAGCTCCATCGGGTTCGCGGCTAAAAATTATGGCTCGCTTTTGCCTGGCCAAATCTTCGGGCAAAAGCTTTAAAATATTTTCATCGATCGGGCGGGTTAATAAATTCGCTTTTTCAACGCCGAAATAATTTGCCAGGGCGCTAAGATAATACTCAAAGGTGATAATATTGCGGCTGATTAAAACATCGGCCACGCCATAATTCATTCTTTGGGCGTCCTTTAAAACTTCCTCAAAAAGTTCCGGAGCGACTAATTGATCTTTAATCAAAAGCTCTTTTAATTTTTGGTCAGGAATTTGAATCATTTTGCTTCGCAAAATCGCGGACTCCGCTGACTTAACGCGGACTTACGCGGAAATACGAATTAAATACTTAAATATTTTACGATCGGCAAAGCCGAAAGCCACCTACTTACTATTATAGATAAAATGGCGACTGGAATCCAAAGGTAATAAAGGGAGACTCGACGCGATAACCGATGACCGATGACCAATGACAAAATAAGCGCGGCGATCAAAAGAAACAATAAATAAAAAATCCAGCCGGGATGACCGACTAAAAATATTGACGCCGCCAATAAATACGGTTCTTCTTCATAAAAAAATCTTTCCTGATATTTTTTATTCAAAAATTTCGCGGCTATAAAAAATAAAATGGCGATAATTAAAGAAATCAAATAAGTCGCCCAGAATCGGAAAAAGACATAATAAAAAAAATATCCTATGTCTTGATGCGGCGGGAGCAAAAACCTGGCCGGCGAGTCCGAATTAAGCCAGAGAAAATATTGACTGGCCGACCAATAAACTAGAATGGCGGCGATGACGATGGGCGATAATAAAGACGATAAACGGATCAAAGAAAACTTTAAGGGGCGCCGTATTAATTGCGCCCCAAAAAGAATCGCTAGAATTGCCAAACTAAAACCCAATATTAAACGCATTTTAAATTGTTTTAAAGATCCAATCCGGGATCATTCCCTACTTCGTAAACACCCGCCTGATCTCCGCCGTCAGTTGACTCCACATCATCACTGCCCCCTTGCGCGTAACGAGTGCTTTCCATATTGGCATTTAACTCAAATGTCTTATTGGTATTATCACACTGATAAGTATAAGACTGGGCCGCGGTATTCGGATTTACCGGGTCGTTTGGTAAAACACTTAGCGGCGAACCTCCGGGCACAGTTGTAAAATTCACTGGCACCCAACCAGCGCCATCAACAACTGTTCCGACATTAGCGCTCTGAGTAGGCGCGCCGGTGAAATTTTCCGTGGCGGATGCCACAGTACCCCAATAATTAGTGCCGCAAGTGCCGGCCCCATCCATATCAGGACCGGAAACCGTTGCCAAATAAAATGAGATGGCGCTCCGTAAAGTTGCCAGGTCAGAAACTCTTTGAGAATCCCGGGCTTGCGCGAAAAGCTGAGCCGGATTTAAAACCAACACGGTGGCGGTGGCTAAAATAGCCAAAATACCGATAACAATCAAAAGCTCTATTAGAGTGAAACCTTTTTTCATTTTTTTGAAAACATTAAAAATTGTCGACTTTTTATTATTCTTATTTATTATACAATACCTTCGGAAATTATAAGAATCGCAGTTATCCACAGCTATTGAAAATTTTATAGTTGCCCCAAGCTTCGGCAATTTGTTAATTGCCTATGCCGTAACTTAAAGCTCCACGGCAAACGCTTTTTTTCTTAACAATCACCAAAGGTGATTGTTCGTAATTGAATTAGTCCACGAACAGCTTCCGCTACCCGTGCCTTGTTACGACTTCTGCCATGTTGCCGAGCCTACCTTAACCCCTCTTTTGGCTACAAGCCAAAAGCGCGGACGGTCGCGGACTTCACGCGGACTAACGCAGAAAAAATAATTCTGCGTTCTTCTGCGTACTGTCTGCGTAATTCTGCGCTTTTGTCCGCTTGCGGACAAAAGAGGGGTTTCAGATATTCCCGGTTCCCCTGCAGTGACGGGCGGTGAGTACAGGACTCGAGAACGTATTCACCGCGGCATGGCTGATCCGCGATTACTAGCGATTCCAGCTTCATGAGGGCGAGTTGCAGCCCTCAATCCGAACTGAGGCCGCTTTTGATGGGATTAGCTCCGCCTTACGGCTTAGCAACCCATTGTAGCGGCCATTGTAACACGAGTGTAGCCCAGGGCATCAGAGGGCCATGCGGATTTGACGTCATCCCCGCCTTCCTCCCCCTCCTTTGTTCGCAAACGAATAAAGGAAATTCCAAATCACAAATTCCAAATCCCAAACAATACTCAATAACCAAAATCCCAATGACCAAAACTCGTGTTTAGGGTTTGGAAATTTGAATTTTGAATTTGTTTGTAATTTAGCGTTTGTAATTTGGCGCTTCCTTTGCGCTTGTGCGCAAAAGAGGGGGCGGTCTCCGATGACACATATAACATCGGATAGGGGTTGCGCTCGTTACCCCACTTAAGGGAACAATTCAAATCACGAGCTGACGACAACCATGCAGCACCTGTTCCGACGTCCTTGAGAGAAAATACTCCTTTCGGAATATCGTCGTCGGAATTTCAAGCCCTGGTAAGGTTCTTCGTTTACTATCGAATTAAACCTCATGTTCCACCGCTTGTGCGAGTCCCCGTCTATTCCTTTGAGTTTTAGCCTTGCGGCCGTACTTCCCAGGCGGCAGACTTAACGCGTTAGCTACGCCGCTCCGAGGGTCGATACTCGAAACAGCTAGTCTGCATCGTTTAGGGCGTGGAATACAAGGGTCACTATTGTTACTTCGTAACAATCGCGGACTTACGCAGACTTCACGCGGACATACGCGGAAATCAAATGCCGCAATTCTACGAGGATAAAACATTTCTGTTTACCTCTGCATATCGCTATGCAGGTCGGACTATATCTTCATCCTCGCTCGCTTCGCTCGCGCGCGGAACAATACTGACTTTACGCAGACCTGCGCAGAAAATAAATTCTGCGTTGGTCCGCGTCCAGTCTGCGACTGTCCGCGCGTTTCACAAATTGAAACGAGGAGCTCGGCGTGTAGTCTCTACGGGGTCATTTAAGACTTCCCTCGGTGTTTTCCTATTTCAACAGGATGTTCACCGATATAGCCAAGTTACAATTAGTATTGCTACTAAAAGAGACACAGGGCCCTACCATCCGCCTCGCTAACAAAGCGAGGTGTTTTTAAATTTTTGGTCGAGGACATGTTGCTTCTTCGGAACATCTCGGAGGCGGTTTTGCTTGGTTCGGTCGTTTTACATTTCAGCCGACCGAAAAACCGCCGAGAGCGAAGCGCCATTTGCCGCTGGAGCAAATGGACGTTGTTTCCGAAAAGCAACTGTCCGATGGTACCAAAAATTCTAGAAAATGGCGGGCCGTATCTAATCCTTTTTTCTGCCCACGCTTTCGCGCACTGAGGGTCAGGAATGCCCCAGCTGACTGCCTTCGCCTTCGGTGTTCCGCATGATATCAACGGATTTCACCCCTACACCATGCGTTCCGTCAGCCTCTGGCATCCTCTAGCTCGGCCGTTTCCATTGCAGCCCCACTGTTGAGCAGTGGGATTTAACAACAGACTAACCGAGCCCCCTACGCGCTCTTTACGCCCAATAAATCCGGATAACGCTTGAGGCCCTCGTATTACCGCGGCTGCTGGCACGAGGTTTGCAGCCCCTTATTCAACTGGTACGGTCAATCGTGCCTCGCTGCTGCGAGTCACGCGCAGACTCTCGCAGACGTCACGCAGAATAACGCAGAAAATTTCTGCGACCGTCTGCGTCAATTCTGCATACTTCTGCGCGTGCCTCACAAAAGTGAGGCACGACTTCATCCCAGCTAAAAGCAGTTTACAGACCGAAGCCCTTCTTCCTGCACGCGGCGTCGCTCGATCAGGCTTTCGCCCATTGTCGAATATTCTCGACTGCTGCCTCCCGTAGGAGTACGTTCCGTTCTCAGTAACGTCGTTGGGGAACAGCCTCTCAGCTCCCCTACCGGTCATAGCCTTGGTAGGCAATTACCCTACCAACTAGCTGATCGGACCTAAGCCCATCTTTGAGCGGCTCGCGCCTTTACTCTTGCGAGACTATCAGATATTACCCCGGGTTTCCCCGGACTATCTCTGACTCAAAGGTAGGTACTAGGGTATTACTAACTCGTTCGCCACTTGCCAATGCCGTGCATTGGCCGCGGACTTACACAGACTTCACGCAGACTTTCGCAGAATTTTACTTCTGCGTTTTTCTGCGTTTGTTCTGCGTCGTTCTGCGGTCAGTGCACAGCACTGACACGTTCGACTTGCATGCCTTATCCACGCCGCCAGCGTTCATCCTGGACCAGGATCAAATCCTCTTAAATATAGAAGCGGAAATACGCGGAAATAAAATCAATTAGAGGCAGATCAACGCGAAAATAAATCCGCGTAAATCTGCTTCTATAAAAATTCGAATCCGCGTAAATCTGCTTCTATGGAAAATTGGGACAACTATAAAATCTTCAATAATTCTATTTTTTTATCAACGTCCTATCAATCCCATCGTGCCTTTCGCGTCATTCCGCGTTTATTCTTTCGCATCGACTCTTACAATAACACATCCGGCCCGCTCTTCGTTAATTTTTAACCAAGAACCGGCCGGATGAATTAAAACGTTTTAAATTGTTAAATAATAATTATCGCATCTTTGTACTTCCCATTATATTTGTATCAAGGGTCTTGTCAAGAGGCATAAAGGGCTGTAGTATAAAACTTATGAAAAAAGACATTCATCCTCAATATTACAATGATACCGAAGTTCGCTGCGCCTGCGGCAACAAATTTAAAGTCGGCTCAACCAAGCCCGATCTTGATGTTGAAATTTGCTACAAATGCCATCCTTTTTATACCGGTAAAGAAAAATTCATCGGCATCGCCGGCAAAGTTGAAAAATTCAAAGCTCGCCGCGCCAAAGCCGCCGCTAAACCAAAAACCGCAAAAAAACCGAGAGTGAAAAAACAAAAAAAGTAACTACTTCAAACGATTAATGACTAGTGGTTAGTTATTAATTTTCAGTTTAAAAATGGAAAATTTACTAGTCGCTAGCGGCTAATCACTAGTCGCTAAACATTATGACCAATAAAATTATTCTAGAAATAAGGGCGGGGACAGGCGGCGATGAAGCCGCTATTTTTGCCGGCGATTTGGTGAGAATGTATCAAAAATACGCCGCTAAAAAGGGTTGGGCTTTTACCATTGTTGATTCCAGCCCGGGCACTATTGGCGGTTATAAAACTTTTGTCGGCCGTGTCACGGGAGAAGGAACGTATGACGCGCTCAAGCAAGAATCCGGCACTCATCGCGTCCAAAGAATACCGGCTACCGAAAAAGCCGGCCGCGTGCATACATCCACCGCCACCGTCGCCATCCTGCCGGAAATTGAACCAAAGGAACTAGTGATTAATCCCAATGATATTGAGGTTTCTTTTTCGCGCGCCGGCGGACCAGGCGGCCAAAATGTAAATAAAGTAGAAACTGCGGTACGGATCACTCATAAACCGTCGGGCATCGTCATCTCTTCCCGAGCCGAACGTTCCCAACATGCCAACCGTGAAGCGGCAATGTCAATTTTGCGCGCCAAACTCTATGAAATACAAAAAGAAAAAGAGTTTGAACAAATCGCCGGCGAAAGAAAACAGCAAGTCGGCACCGCCGAAAGAGCGGAAAAAATAAGAACATATAATTTCCCGGATGACCGCATCGCCGACCACCGATTTAATGTGAAAATCCACGGAATTGAACGCGTCCTCGATGGGGACCTGGGCATATTGTTAGAAAAAATAGCTAAATCAGTCCGCCAGAAAACGAATTGATCGAAAAATTTATCAAAATAGAAAAAGCCGCGATTTTGTCGCGGCTATTTATTCCACTTTATGTGTACCTCCCGAAATTCCCACAACTCGTCATATCCTTCACGGTAGGCATTGCCTCTACCCGGACGTTAATCTCATCTTCATCAAAACGCAATCGGGCATTACAGTTGGGGCACTTGAGTTGAAATTTCCATCCGTAGACATCGTCATGCGCGTTAGAAATTACGCCCCATTTCATCTAAAATTTTTCCTTCGGAAATTAACACCGGGAATTCCAACTCCGCACTGTGAACAAGTCACCACTAGAACATCGAGAAGTTGCTCGAAAAATCGCTTACTGTTTTGCATAGATTTACTGTATCCTTTTTTCAAAATCCCCACCGCGCACCCCCTTCAAAAAATGACCGTTTTGGCTCTTACGACGCTCGGAGCCATTTCAATGTACCGCCATTATATTATTATATTCACGAAAATAACGCAACACATGCAATACCCGGACAGCGCGCGCGATCCCTCGATCATCCTCCCTATTATGTATGCTATAGCTTACGTAACGGGAGTTTAAGAAATTACGTGATCAATATCTAGGTGGTCAATATCTATCTAAACTCAGGCTAAACTCATATAACGCACACAAATGTTCATTCCAACGTTCTTAAGAACGTTGGAATGAACATTCGAACTATCTAATTAAGGCGAAAAATGAAGAATAAACTTCCATGGCCTTACGCCCGTGGTTTTCGTTCGGAAGTTCGACATATAAAAACAGCGAACTTATTAGTTCGCTGTTTTGGTTTTTTTATTTTTTTTTTGGGGGGGGGCTAACCTAGCAAAAACCTTGTCCGCAAATTTTAGTTGCCCCTGCGTGGCTCTATCTGAGGAATTTGTAAGCCCATGTTGAATCCTCATATCACACTTCCCGGAACAACCACACCAATAACACATATAGTCGTCTTCGCCTTTTTTCAACGCGCGCCTCCTTTCTTGCCGGCAAACCACGGCCTGATACACCATTGAAAATTCATTGCCCTGGCCAAACGAACCATCTGCGGAACAGTCATGCTAATTTCGCCATCCAGAAGGTCCTGCAAATACCTCTCGCTAACACCGAGACGACGGGCCAATTCCTGTCTAGACACTTTCTGGCGATCCATTTCGTTATAAATTCCGATGACAATCTGCAACTGCAATCCTGCAATTTCAAAAGCAACATCACGCTTTCCGAATTTCGTGACCCGGGCCATAGTTCCTCCAAAAATAAACTGTCGATATCTTAGCACAAAAGAAAAATAAAGCAAAATGACCTTGTGTAGAAAAAAGCGGCCATGGGGCCGCTTAAACTTTACTAAACAATAACGTACGCTTCGGTTCCGCCGACGCTTTCCAGAAAGTAGGGCTGGTGATTCCAATAACCGCCGAGTTTTTCAATTTTTTCAAGAGAAACCGGCAGCAAATCAAAAACATCAATACCATTCTGAATCTTGTGCCGCTGGCCCTTGTTTTTTCCCGATCTCAGCGTCGGCCCATTATTTCCCAGCACCACTCGTTCAATTCCTACCGCGCGAGCGTATCCTTTTAAAAATTCAAATAACGCTTTCCTAATTTCGCGTTTCAAAGATCGGTTTCGATAGCTCGAATGAATTTCAACGGAATCAATCATCAAAACGGGTTTTTGATTGTCTAAAAATACAAAAAGATAACAATGGCCGACGTGATATTCTTGTCCGTCTTTTTTTTCGATGATTTTTACCACTTGGATACCTTTGTCAACCAGATAATCTAAAACGCCGGCGGGACGCCGCTTCCCGGGCACTCCCGGAAGCCGCACGGCGGGATAAACGTCTTTTTCGCCGATGGATAAACAATTCTCGAGAAAATTACCTAAAAAAAGTGACTGAAAATCATTGCGATCCCAGAGCTCAATTCTAAAATTTCTAACTCCAAAAACGAAAAATTCTTTTACCATTGATTGAATAAGATATAGCCGATCCATGAAACCGCGCGCCACTTTAATTTTTTTTCCACTTCCGGGCTTTCTCGTCAAATATTCTATGCCCTTAAAGAGCGTTGGGAAAAGTTCTTCAAGCAAAACTTCTGATAATTGCCCCCTCATAACTTCCGCCTTCTTTTTCCTGAGGGCCATACAATCTTTCAAAATACTTGGCCGCAAAGGATGACTTTTATCAAGGGCGTGTTCCAGCAAAAGTAATTCTTCATCTAATTGCTGCCACCGAGAAGAGGGGTTGGTTTTTATTTTAATACTGGCATTAACCGGCGAATAATTTACCCATTGTTCCCAATTAAGACCAAGCGAAGAGAACGTTTTCGTCAGCAACAAATTATGAACGGCTATCTGCCGAGATAAAACATCGCCGTCAAACAAACGGAAATTGATAAGACCGTCGGAAAACCAATGCGGATTTTTATCCCTGACAACTTGCGTATCAAAATAGCGGAAGTAAATAAACACAAAAAGCTCCTGAATTTCCAGCGGTTCGGTTTTTAAGAGTTTAAAATGTTCGCAAAGCTTTGCGATAAAAGAAAACTCTTCATCGCTCGTCCCCGCTTTTCTTAAAAGCTTTATAAGCTCCTCGAAGATGCTCGTGTATTCTCTCATTCTTTCTCTAATCGATGTCAAACGCCATTCTCGCCATTTTCTCGGCTTATTTCCGCATCTGAAGACAATTTCCTCGGCAAACGGATCAAGGCATTTTGGCGGCATTCCTGTCATTGGCTTCTCCTCCAATCGCGTATTCTGTTGTCAACTTGAACTGCCAATAGAATAACAAAAATAAAAGCCGTCCGTCAACCGACTGTACTGGACGGGTACATCGGTGACACTTTTACGGAGTTTATTGCTGGGCGTCACTGACGTATCTCACTCAATTTATTTTCAATAATCGGCTTTAATCTTTTCAGCGCCTTCAGGCGATGATTCGCTAAATCATGTTCTTCGTTAGTTAAATCTTTAAACAACTTCCCAAATCGCGGAATAAACAACAAAGATCGGAAAGGATACCCAGGCCGCACTTCTTTCGGCCGCTCTTCAACGATATAACCGCTTAATGACTCTGATTCAGTGACGCATTCAACGCCGTCAAAAAACGCGACAACGGTACGCAAACGAGCAGACCTTCGCGCCCTTGGCACATCTTTTATTTTTGCCAAAATATGATCCACTATTCCCCAATCGGTCATTTCTCTGCCTATCCAGCGCCGACTTCTGACTCCGGGTTCTCCACCAAGAGCGTCGATTTCCAATCCGCCATCGTCCGCGAGCGTCGGAATGCCGCAAACTGCATAATACCCCTTGGCTTTTAATATCGCGTTTTCTTCAAATGTTTTCCCGGTTTCCTCAATCGAGGGCGCGTCGGGAAAATCAGTTAAAAACCGGCAAGAAATTCTGAAGTCTTTCAAAAAATCGCTCATCTCCTTGGCCTTCCCCGGATTAGTTGTGGCAATAAGCAATTGCTTCATTGCGAATTCAAAATATCTATATCTTGCTGGAATTTCCGCGCTTGCTCCGCGACTCGATAGCCGTATCGGCCGAAACTAATATGGGAACGCCATTTGCTTCCGGCGTAATACTTAGCCGCGGCGCATTTCTCAATATCAAACTGCTTATCGTAGGCGCCGTTACAACCGCGAAGCGAATCTTTAAGATATAACGCCGTCGCCACGAAAGCATCGCCGTTATTCCAGGGATTCGGCGGATTACTGCCGTTGATTTCAGAAATTTTTTCGCCGTATAAAACCCAGGTGGATGGAATAAATTGAGCCGAACCCATGGCGCCGCCGAAATATCCGTCGCGATTCGGGCAAGAAACCATTACCGGTTCCGGCGGAGCTTTTCCGGCGGCTTTCAGGTCGGAAAGAAGGGCTAAAAATTTTGGGAGGTCGCGCGTCGGATGCATTGCTTTTTCGTAACTGCAACGGCCGACATTTTGGCCGAGCGCCGATTCCCTGTCTAAAACCGCGAGTATCAAAGCCGCTCGCGCGCCCGTCGCCTGTTCGGCGAATTTCGCCAATTTGTACGCCTCTTCAAAAGTCAATTCGCCGCCGCCTAATAAGTCAAAAATCCTGCCCCTGATTTGGGCGGCTGTTTTTTTGGTTTCCTTTAAAAGCTCTTGGTATGCCGATTCTTTTCCCTTGGTAACGGTTAATAAATTATTTTTTTCTCCCTTAACATCTTTAGCCGCCACTTTCTGAGAAGCTTGATAGGCCTTTAACGCCGCGGCGTCGGTTCTTTTTAAACTCAACGTTTCTTTTTCTTCAAGTAAATCATTTTTCAAATCAATTATCTTTTTTAAAGTTATCGTTAAATTGCTTTGCAATTCGATTAAATTAGTGATGTCGCCGAAAAAATCCGATAATTTCGGGTTTTTTAAAAGTAGCGCGACCAAGCTGATGTTTTCGTTTTCGTAAACTTTTTGCAGCGACCCGGCTAGCGCTCCCTTATTTAAATCGATGTCGGACTCAGTTGTTTTAATTTGATTTTCGTTTTCATCAATCTCCTGATCCAATCTTTTCAAAGAAAGTTCGGTGGCTTTAATCTGTAAATCCAATTTCGCGATTTTAGCGTTTAATTTATCAATTTCTTTTTGTAAGGTAGTGCCTTCTTTTTTATAGCTTTGAATGGTACCCTCATATTCCGCGATTTGATTTTCCATTTGGGCTAACTGCTGCTCCAAATCCAGTCTTGCTTCCTCGCCGCCTTGAGCGGCAAAAGATTGGCTGTATTGATTGCGATAAACCGGCGCTACCGCCGATCCGAAAATCAAATAAGAAAAAACGCCTAACAGAAATAGGGCTTTAAGCGCGGTCTGAAGAGGTACTCTTACAATCTTTGATCGCCGAAGAAAAATCCGTTTCGCGGGCAAAGAAAAAGGGTTAAGCTTTGAAGTTTTGATATCTAATATAACCTTGGGCCTTGGTCTTATCATCTTTACAATGATATCACAAAGACAACAAGAGGCTCATTTTTTGCTTTCAGTTGGCGCGGCTTGAGCTTCTCCAGTTTTTTCTTCAGTCTTGGCGGCCCGCGCGGCCTTTTTCTCTTCAGTTTCAACTTTTACCTCTTCAACGGCTGGCTTTTGGGCCAGGGCCTCTTCTTGTTCTTGGCTTAGGGGCGGTTTGACAATAGCGACAACGTTTTCCAGATCTACCAAAATTTTAACCTCCGGAGGAATATCCAAATCTTTTATGGCGATGCCCCGATCTAATTCAGAAAGCCGCCCCAAGTCTACCCTAATCGAATGAGGAATTTTATCGGGCAAGGCCTCGACGTCAACTGCCTGAATCGTCTTTACTAAAATGCCGCTTTTATTTTTAACTGCCGGCGCTTCGCCAAAAAATTCCAGCGGCACGCTGATTTTGATCCGTTCGTCCAATCTGACTTGATAAAAATCAATGCTGGCGATTTGATCGGTTACCGGATCATTCTGAACATTGTAAATCAAAACCGGCCGCTTCTCTTTGCTAGTCGCGGAATCAATAACAAGATCAACCATCGTATTTTCTCCGGCTTGCTTAAAAATCTTATTGAAATCTTTGACGGCGACGCTTAAATGCAAATTCTCAATACCCCGGCCGTAAAGTTCGGCGGGGACCAACCCGCTCTTGCGCAGTTCCTCCACTTTCCTGCCAAAGACTTCTCTTTTTTGAACAGATAATTCCATAGCTTGTATTCCCACCAATATGGCTAATCCAGCACTAATATACAAATTCGTATATTCACGCTTGATCCGTATATTAGTGAAGTTTATTAAATAGTTTCAACCTATTGTATACCACTTTTTGCACTTCTTCAACCCCTGGCTTCATAAGTTTATACGGCGCAATCTCTTCGGGATCTTTTCGCAAACCTTGTTCCAACCCCTTGCGCCAAGCAAGCCGCAGTTCAGTGCTGATATGAATTATAGAAATGCCCGCCTCTATGGCCGCCAAAAAATCGGAATCGGTGTTGCCGGAACCGCCATGGAGAACCAGCGGGATTTTTACCGCTCGCTTTATGGCGCGAACGCGCTCTATATCAAGCGGGGGTTCAATGGGTGCAAACCCCGTTAGAGGCAAGCCGCCCCCAGCGGCTGCCGCCCTTCCTCCGAAAGAGGAAGGGCGGGCCTCTAACGGGACGAACATCCCATGAATATTGCCAACTGCCGGAGCCAAAAGATCCACTCCCGTTTCTTGTACAAATCGCTTGGCATCTTCCGGTTTTGTTAAATCTTCCGGCTTGATCGCCGCGCCCTTTGGGATTTCTTTTAAAATTTTTGACGAACTGCCAATATATCCCAATTCGCCCTCAATCAAAACATCAGGGTTTATTTTTTTGGCTATTTCAACCGCTTTTTTAGTTTGCTTGATATTTTCTTCAAAAGGCAGCGCGCCGCCATCAAATAAAATCGCGTCGTAGCCGGCTTTGGCCGCTTCTTCTACTTTTTCCAAAGAATGAGTGTGGTCGGCGTTTAAAAAAATCGGATAGTCGTATTCCTCGCGCAAACTTTTTATTAAGGCGGCCGCCTGTCGTACGCCGATAAATTCCCGCTCGCCCTCGGAAGTGCCAATTATAACTGGAGTATTAACATCTCGACTTGCCTGAAAAATTGCTTTGAGCATTGACAGTTCGGAGATATTAAAATGTCCCAGCGCTATACCGTTTTTCTCAGCGGCGGCGATTAATTGTTTTAAACTTTGCATAGATTTTACGTATGGCGGCTTAAATATAATACCAATATACGAATTGCGCTAATGATACGAATGAATACTAATCTTTTTATTGATTATTCGTATTATTAGTATCATTCGCATGTCATTCGTATATTGGCATCGCGATATTAAATTTCAAACCATCCTTTTAAAATATACTCCTTGCTCATTTCTTCCAATTTTTGCGCGCCGAAATACTCGGCGAAAATCTTATTCCAAAGCGCCTCTTGATGGTGATATAAATACTTAATTAGTTCCCGACGCTTAACCAATGCCATAATCGTATCAACAAGATTGAAACTCACCAAAACCCCCACGCCAGTTTCAGTCGGGAAATAATCTCCAACCCAGCCAAGACCCTGCCAGAATTCCATCCCGTCATGAAGAATATGGTCAGTCCGGCCAACCTTTACTATGTCATCCTCGGCTCTTTGCCAATGGAGCGCTTCGGGATTAATACGCGGTTCAAATAATCGCCAATCGTGTTCGTCATCTTTGGCTAGATATCTTTGAACAATTAAAAATCTTGGACGCTTCGCCTCTAGAGATTGTTCCGGCAATCTATTTTCAACCACATCGCCTCGCAAAAGCGAGATAACATTTTTGGCAAAACCATGTTCATCGTTTTTATAACCGGCAAAAAGTCCAGAATAATAATTCACTTCATTTAAATAATGGAAGAGCAGACTCAATAACCTTAGTGTTTCTCCGGATATGCCCAAAAATATCGGAATCACAAAAATGACGCCTAATTCTTTAAGATGGCTGACATTGTGATATTTTTTAGCAACGAATTTTTCTGCCGCCTTGGCCCATTTGGGACGCAGCACTCGCAACTCTATTTTGCGCTCCTCAAAGTCTTCCGGATGCAAAGTTTCGTATTGTTTGAAAAAAACTTTATTTTGCCACTCCGAATCCTCTAAAAATCTGATTGCGCTGTAAACTTCCAAAATATCTTCTTTTCCCAGCATTTCTTCGACATATTTATATCCTAAGGCGGCTAAGATTTTTTTGGGCGGTTCGGCAATTAAAAATTGTTTTGCTTTCTCCAGCTTCAAAAAGTATCCTTTGAATGGCGGATGAACTTTTTTAACGAAATCAACCAAAAATTTAGACGTTTCGGGGATACGCATAGAAACAAGGTTTATGTGTTCAAAAATCTTAAGATCATCCGCCTCTACTTTGCTAATTAAGGCGTCGTAAACCTCTTGCGCCCGCGCATGGCGCGCCAAACCCAAAACATCCAGCTTTTCGGCAACTATTTTCTCATTCTCATCCATAATCCTCCGCAGTACGCCAATTTTACCAGTTGCTTTTTCCAGCCTGGCTTCCAATTCGGCAATCCGTTTCTTATCTATCCTCAAAATTTTCGCGATTTTTTCGTGATAACTATTCATCAAGCGATTTAACTTCTATCTTAAACTCCTGCCACCTAGGATCCTGCTCAAATTGCTCACGCGTCAGAGTTCCTTCGGTCGCGCCGATATGCTCAACTACTGAAGTGGCGTTCGCGCTCGCCAACCGAATAGCATATTTGATGTCGTCAGTTCTCGGTTCTAAGTTCTTAGTTCTAAGTTGGCAGCGAAGCAGGCCGGCCACAAAACCGCTGCCAAACGCGTCGCCGGCGCCGGTGCGGTCAACAAGTTGTTTTTCCGGAAAAATTCCGGCTTTATACAAATTTTCCCCATCCGAAACCGTAACGCCCCTTGGCCCATCAGTAACAGCAATTATTCCCGGCGTCATTTCATCTAATTTTTTAAAAACCTCTTTCTCTTTTTCGAAAGAAATACCGATTAACTCTGCCGCCTCACCAGCATTTAAAACTAAAATGGCCAAATCTTTAAGCGACTTAAGAACTTCTTGCCGTTTGTGTTTGATGTGATGGCCGCTCGGATTGAAAGCAACTTTAATGCTATTTTTTTTAGCAAATCGCAGTAAATCAAGATACATAGAATCCGACTCGCCCGAAAGCGATAAATACCACCACCGACTTCTTAACTTTTTAAGATTGACGTCCTCTAAAGAAAAAGTGTCCGAGGCGCCGTGATGGCTCAAAATAGTTCTTTCGCCATTTTTTAAGAGCAGCGCGGAATATGCCGTCGGCCCATCCTTTGATTCACTTATTAATTTCGTGTTAACCCGTTCACGCTTTAAACGCGCCAAAAAATCTTTCCCGGGCAAATCATCGCCAATTTTGGCGACGCAAGCAGTTTTAAAACCCTGACGAGAAAAAGTAACGCTGGCATTCGCCGCATTGCCGCCAATCGTAAAATAAACTTCATCAACGCCCACTTTTTCGCCAAACGGCAAAACAATCGCCTTTTTCAAAGGCGTCTCCGGCCAATCAATAATTTTATAATCGGCTTTTAGAAAATTGTCCCGCGTCGCCGAACCAATAGCAATTACATCAGGCATCTATTTTTTTCTGCTTAAAACTTTCTTAACCGCCGCCTTGATATCCTTTACTCCCATGCCGTATTTCTCAATAAGCTCGTCCGGCGAACCCGATTCTCCAAAAACATTTTGCATGCCGATAAATTCCATCGGCGCAGGCAAATTTTTTGCCAACAACTCGGCGATAGCCCCGCCTAAACCGCCCATTATTTGATGCTCTTCAATAGTCACGACTGCTCCGCATTTTTTAACCACTTCCAAAATTTTCGCCTCATCTAGCGGCTTAACCGTGTGGCAATTCGCGATTATCGCGCCAATTCCCTCTTTCTCTAAATCGCGAGCCGCCACTAACGCGTTGTGTAAAAGCGCGCCACAGCCGATTATCGCGACTTCCGGCTTTTGCGATTCCCATAATATCTGCGCCTTTCCCGGCGTATATGGAGTTTCTTCAGTCGTGAAAACCGGCGTTTTTTCTCTGGCAAATCTAAGGTAAACCGGACCCCAGATTTTTGCCGCCGCCGCTGTGGCTTTTTTCGCTTCAATCGCGTCACAGGGCACAAAAACTTTCATATTAGCCATCACTCGCATAGTGGCAATATCTTCAATGGCCTGGTGCGTAGCGCCGTCCGGACCAACGGAAATACCGGCGTGATGCCCCGCGATTTTAACATTAGAATCATTATAGGAAATTGTCGTTCGTATCTGCTCCCAGTTGCGGCCGGGAGAAAATGTCGCGTATGAAGAAACAAAAGGAATTTTCCCTGAAATGCCAAGGCCCGCCGCGATAGCCGCCATATTCTGCTCCGCCACGCCAATCTCAAAAAATCTTTCCGGAAACTTTTCGGCAAATTTATGAGAACGAGTTGACTCGGTTAAATCGGCGCACAAGACCACTACGTTAGGATCTTCCGCGCCGGCAATAACTAAACCATCTCCGTACCCGTCACGGGTCGGTTTTTGCTCAACGTCCTTATCGAATAATTTAGGGTTTAATTTGGCTTCCGGATTCAGCATCGCTTCGCTCTATCAACGAATTACGAATCTTGCGCGAATTTACGAATAAGCGAATTCGTTTATTCGATTATCCGTAACAAATTCGTTATTCGCTGATAAATTTTTATTCTTCTTTTTTCTCTTCCGTCATTGCTCCGGGGGCGCAAACATCGCAAGAACCGCCATGTCCGCCGCAATGCTTCCCGACTTTTAAACCGAGCGCTAAAACGCCGAGTATCAATGAATCCCAAAACAAATGGGCAACCGGCAATCCCAAAAAAACGCCAGTTTGTCTAGTTGAAGCCACCCAAGCCGCGACCAAAGCCAAAGCCGACGCGGCCCAAAGCAAAAGCCCTAAAAGATTTCGGCAGCAGCATTTTAAATGCCATTTATAATGAACCATATTTTTTATATTTAAATATCACGATAACGACCTTTGATTAATTTCTTCTTTTTTATCTCTCCGAATTACATACCAATGATACAAATAAAGCGGCAAACCGACAATTATAAAACCGAAGGATTCCGCGGCTTCACGCTGGCGATTAGAAATTCGCTGTTTTCTGTCAAATTCCTCAAGTTCTTCCTTAGTCGGTTCAATAAATTGTTGGACGACGCCATCAGGACCTTCCGCGGGCGCGAATTTCGGCCGCGACGCGGGATATTGAATATAAACATCCGCTTGGGTAAAAATATAAACTTTCAAACCAAGCGTCACCAAACGCGCTATGCCAATAACAACCAGCACCAGGCCAATCGCTGAAAAAAGATACAAATAAATTTTTCGAATTAACGGGTATCTGCTCATTAGTTTTTAGTTTTTAGTTTTTAGTTTTTAGTTTTTTATTGGTGCTCTGACTCAATTCTTTTACCAAGAGTCCTCAACTCTTCTAATGCGATCTTCGCCTCTTCTTTATTCGGGGGCTTGCCATGCCAGAGATAGTCGCGTTCCATAAAACTTACTCCCTTGCCCGGAATAGTATGGGCGATAATCACTGTCGGTTTCTCAAAAATCGCGTGCGCCTCATTTATAGCATCAACAAATTCTTCCATATTATGCCCGTCAACTTCTAACACATGCCAGCCAAAAGCTTCATATTTATCTTTGAGCGGTTCAAGCGGCATAATGTCCTCCGTAAAACCGTCAATTTGGATATTATTCCGATCCATGATAACAGTGAGATTGCTTAAACGGCGCTTGCCGGCGAACATCGCCGCTTCCCAAGTGTTGCCCGCGTCATGTTCGCCGTCAGAAGTAACGCAATAAACGCGATAGTTCTTTTTATCAAGTTTCGCTGCTAAAGCCATGCCAATCGCTTGAGAAAGTCCCGAACCTAACGGGCCGGAAGTTGTTTCCACTCCGGGCAAAGTGGTTCGATGGGGATGCCCTTGAAGACGGGAATTTATTTTGCGAAGCGTCTTTAATTCTTCAAATGGAAAATATCCGGCATGAGCCATTGCCGCGTAGCGAACCGGACAAATGTGACCGTTAGAAAGCAGTAATCGATCCCGCTCCGGCCAATCAGGATTTTTCGGATCATGATTTAAAACATGAAAATATAAAATGGTAAAAATGTCCGCCATTCCCAATGGACCGGCCGAATGTCCCGAGCCGGCTTCTAAAAGCATTTCAATAACATCCTGGCGGATCCGATTCGCCATTTCTTCCAGATATTTTAATTTTTCTTCGTGTAAGGACTCTATCATATTAGTAGTTAGCCACTAGCCACCAGTCGCTAGTCGCTAGTCGCTAGTCGCTAGTCGCTAGTCGCTAGTCGCTTTTACCAGCTCTTCATACGCTCCTTTCGGATCTGGACTTCCAAATACGTACGATGCCGATACTATTATATCCGCTCCGGCGTCTTTGCAAAGTTTAGCGGTTTCAAGATTGATGCCGCCGTCTACTTCTATTTTAACATCAGGAAATTTTTGACGCAAAAACTTTATTTTTTCTAAAACCGGCTTTTGAAACTGCTGACCTGCCAATCCCGGACTAACCGCCAAAGTTTGACAATATTTAAATTCGTGAAGATAGGGCATTAAATTGTCAGTCGGGGTTTCGGGATTGATCGCCAGCATCGCTTCGGCTTCGTAATTTTTACAAGTTTCTAAAATATAAGCGGGGTCTTGCATTGCCTCCAAATGAACAATGATTCTTTTCGCTCCCGCCTTCGCTAAAGCTTCATTGGGCAAGCCCGCCTCCAGCCATGATTTCAAAACCTGCTCCGGATTTTCCACCATCAGATGAATCTCAAAGTTAGCCACTAGCGGCTGGCCACTAGCGACTAGTAACTTTAATTCTTCCGGGGCGCCCCAAGTGACATTCGGAGCAAAAACTCCGTCAACAACATCAATGTGTATCCAATTGCTAAACTCCGCGGCTTGCTTAATCTGCCGCTCAGCCTCACCAAAAGAAATCGTGTTGATAGCGGGAATTACTTGCATTCCTATATTTTAACATAAAAGCCGCCTACTGAGGCGACTTATTAGATCATCTTATCTTTTTGTTTTCTTATCTTTTTCTTGAAGCCTGGCCACTGCAGTTTTAAGTTCACTTTCTAATGTGCCTGCTTCGTGACTCTTTTGAAGTTTCTGCAACATATCACGAAGAACATCTTGATAATTTCTGTTAGTATCTTTCGCGATTGCGCGCGCCACATCCTCGAAAATTCTCATTAGCGCGCCTACATCAGCGGTAACCTTCATAACTGACGTCTTTTCTCTTTCGGCTTCCGCTTCAAGAACTTTTATCGCTCCTCGCGAAAAACCAGCCGCTTTCAAAAACTTGCGCTCCTGATTCTTCACGCCGTCCTCCTTCCAATGAACTACTCCATGCAATACCGCAAAAGTTAAAATTTTGCAATTCTACGCTTATGGCGCGGCTCATTTGAAAAAGACGTCTTGATCCAAAGCTCCACGGCCCTAATGACTTCTTTTTCTTTTAAAAACCGCGCGCCGAGGCACAAAACATTGGCGTTGTTATGTTCGCGAGAAAGCTTGATAATATCTTCGTCATATTTGTATAAAACCGCCGCTCGCACGCCCTTATGACGATTGGCAACCATGGCCTCGCCCTGTCCGGAGCCGCCAAAAAAAATGCCGCGATTGTTTTCCGGATTTTTGGCCAATACCACGGCCAACTCCTTAGCCGCTGGATTCATAAAATCAGGATAGTCATCGGCGGGGTCAAAAGAAAAGGCGCCGAAATCCTTAATTTCGTGGCCTTGCTTCTGAAGCCAAAATTTTATTTTTTCTTTTAACTCAAAGCCGGCATGATCTGCGGCTAGATAGATGGTCATTTTAGTTACTTAGTTACTTTTTCCCTAATAATTTCAGCAATTCCTTTAATGAGATTTTAGTTTGTTTCAAAATAGCGTGCAGCAGCCAACGCGGGATCGGAAAATTATGAATCGGGACTGTCGTTTGTCTTGTCGAATCAAGAACGTGTCGCAAACGGACGTGGCTGCCGCTTTGTTTGATGATGCGAAAACCGGCCCCCAAAAGGGCCTTAATTAACTGAGCCGAGCGCAATAACGGCACTATACTCATTCTACTTGACGGAGAAGACGTGTGATTTTGGCAACTTACCAACTACGCGTCGCTCGTCATCAACAACTATTTTACCCTCGTCAGCTTGACAATCGCAGTAAAGCTCGATGGCATCCTTGGCCATTTTTTTTGCTTCCGCAAGCGACTTTCCAAACGTAACAACGCCAGGTAAGCTGGGTACTTTTACCAAATAAGCCTTGTCGCTTTTATCCCGCCATATAATGACGCGGTAAGAACCATTTTTGGTTTTAATCACAAATTCCTTTTTGACACTATCCATAAATTAACTTTATTTGATTTTTTACAATGTGTCAAAGAGTTTCTGCCGCTTTCAAGACATGCTTTATTAATGTAGCTACGTAGCCCCATTCATTATCGTACCAAGACAAAACCTTTACCAAATCTCCGTCAATAACTTTAGTATAAGTCAGATCAACAATTGAACCGTAAGGATCGCCGATAATATCGGAAGAAACGATTTGATCTTCGGTTACCTTCAAAATTCCTTTCCAGCGCGGATCTTGAGCGGCTTTTTTGAAAATATTATTTATTTCTTCAGCCGAAGTTTTTCGTTTTGCGACAAAAGTAAAATCGGCAAGAGAGCCGGTTACAATAGGCACACGATAGGCAACCCCATCAAATTTACCTTCCAATTCTTTGACAGCCCGCGTCACTGAAATCGCGGCGCCGGTAAATGACGGCGATATGTTGACGGCGGAGGCGCGGCCGCGGCGGAAATCTTTTCCTTTGGTCGGGCCGTCAACCAAATTTTGAGTGGCGGTGTAGCCATGAACGCTGGCCAAAAAAGCTTTTTTAACGCCAACGGTTTCAGCCATAATCGCCGCGATCGGATGAGTGGCATTAGTTGTGCAAGAACCATTAGAAGTAATTTTACAATGTTTGAACTCCTCCTCATTAACACCCAACAAAACAGTCTTGGCATCATCTCGTTCTTCGTCTTTTGCCGGAGCGGTGATTACCGCCCTTTTGGCGCCGGCGATCAGATGCGCCGATGCTTTTTCAAAAGATTCAAACGCTCCCGTGGATTCCACGGCAATATCAATTTTTAAATTCTTCCAGGGAAGTTTAGCCGGATCTTTTTCCTGAACAACAACTATTTTTTCCCCATCAACTTTTAATTCGCCGCCAATTCCGCCGGGATCGCGCTTGAACTCCACCGACTTATCATAAGCGCGGTAAACAGAGTCGTATTTTAGTAAATAAGCGAGGTTTTCAATATCGCCGAGATCGTTTACGGCAACGACATCTAAATCTTTATGGCCGTACGCGGCGCGAAAAAATAGCCGACCGATTCTGCCGAAACCATTAATTGCTATTCTTGCCATGGAAAATGTTTCTTAACTATTAATTTTATCTGAGCGACCTCTTGTTCGACGCGCTCTAATCGTTCCAAGTCGGCCTTTCCATCCAGCCGGGTTTTTAAATCTTGAATTTCTTCATCGATCTTTGAAAGATAGGCCAGAATTTGATCGAAATTTTTATCGTATTTTGATTCTAGATTAGAAATTTTTGATTCTAGATTAGAGGTTTTTGATTCCAGATTAGAAATTTTGGAATTCGTCTCTTTCAATTCGCCAGTCAAAACTCCAAATTTGAAGTTTGTTTCATTCCTGAATTCCTTAAATTCATCGCGAAAGCCCCCGAATTCTTTGGATAAAGCCGCGTTGCCCTCCAGCACCTGATCAAATTTAGAATTGACATCTTCTAAAACAACTCCGAAATATCTCTCGGCCGCCGACATCTCCTTATTTTTACTGACAATTCTCTTTTTGGTCATCGTTTCATTTATTATACAATTCTTTGCGGCGTATTTACAAACGTTAATAATCCTATTGACATCAACGCGATGCCGTAAACAAAGGCGGCGGCAGAACCCCAAAAAGTCCAGATCGCGCCGCCGGCAAGACCGGCTAAAAGCGAAGAAATGCCGATGGCGGCGTTTAAAAATCCCTGGCCGGTTGCCAATTTTTCAGCGGCTGCCAACTTGCTTGCCAAGGCCCGCTGAACTCCGTCAGTCATTGCCGAATACAGACCAAAAATTACAAAGCCCGCGACCACTCCGGCCGGACTGTTAAATCCCGCTAGAACCGCGTAAGCGACAATCGCCGATAAAAAACCGAGAATTAAAACTTTGCGTTCGCCGATTTTATCGGATAAACGGCCGAAGGGAATGGCAAAAATCACAAACGAAAGACTATATATAAAATACATTAATGGTATCGCCGCGCCATTGAAATCCATAACTTTCGATTGCAGCAAAACCAAAGAAATCGGCATAAAACCCAGACCGAAAATAAAAACCGCGAAGATGTAAAACTTAAAGTCGCGGCTAAAGCCTTTGAGCGACAAAGTAAATGGAACACGCGGCAAAGTTTGCGATTCTTTTTTGGGAATATCTTTGACAAAAACAAAACTCAATATCGCTAAAATGCCGAAGAAAAACCCGACAATGAATAAAGAACGATAATTGCCTGACAAAATCGGCAACAGAAGAACCGCGGCCAAAGGTCCGAGCGTGCCGCCTATGGTATCCATAGCCCGATGATAGCCAAACGACCTGCCTATTTCTTGTTTTTCAACCGACTCCGCCAATAGCGCGTCGCGCGGAGAATCTCGCAAACCCTTTCCAACCCGATCAATCGCCCGCAAGAAAAACACGTGCCAGAAATTAGTTACCAGCGCCAAAACCAAGCGGGTCGCGGTTGACAAAGAATAGCCGAAAACAGATAAAATTTTCCGCTTGCCGATTCGATCGGAAAACCATCCGGCAAAGATTTTCAAAAAACTAGCGAGCGCGTCGGCAAATCCTTCGAGAAGGCCGACAAAAATCGGCGGCGCGCCCAAAACAATTGTCAAAAACGCCGGCATCACCGAATAAACCATTTCTGAAGAAAAATCGTTAAATAAACTAACTAACCCAAGAAAAAATACGTTTGGAACTAAACCAAAAATACGACGCATATAATCAGAATTCTATCGTGTCGCCTATTTTAATGCCTAATTTTTTAATCGAGCCGGCGTTTATTTCTAAAACTTTATCAACCGGCTGGGGCGGCGTATAAATAGTCAGCGGCGCGTTGCCGGCGGGCGGAGCATTTTCCGCAAAACCAACAACTTTGTTTTCCTTAATCCAAATAATATCCAGCGGGGAATTCATATCTTTCATCCAAAAAGAATATTGACCAAGGCTATCAAAAATAAAAAGCATCCCTTCATTTTCTTTTAATTGCTTGTGTCCGGACAATCCCTTAGTTCGAGTAGCCGGCGTATCCGCAATTTCGACAAAAAATGCCGCATCGCCGATTGTTATTTCTTTCAAATTTCCGCCGCCTTGCTGACCGCCTCTAACATTTATAAATTGCCAAATAACGGCGGCGCCCACTATAAGCAAAAAAATTCCTAAAGACAATAAAAGTTTTTTAACCATAAATTAACTGAAATGCCACTATCCCAAAAGCAACCGCGACATTAAGAGATTCCTTTCCGCGACCAATGCGTCGCGGATGGTGAGCTTGTCGAACCACTGCCCCGCGCATAGGTATTTCCAGTATAGCATCCGCGCGCTTTAAGATAGACGGGGTAAGCCCCCTTGTTTCACTTCCTAAAATAAGCGCCGCTTTCTTCAGTCTAAGGTCCGACATTCGAAGTTCAAAGTATGGAATCGCTCTTTTGCTTTGCTCAATTGCTAAAATTTTATAACCTTCTTTTTTGAGTCTATCTATAACACGGCTAGCAGAACTGCATTTTTCCCACGCGACAGTCTTTTCCGCGCCTAACGAAACCTTAGCAAGTTGAGTCCGAATTTTGCCAAAACGATCGACGGGTTCCGGCGTTATTCCGCAAAGATAAATTTTCTCCACGCCGGCCGCGTCGGCAGTGCGAAAAATCGAACCGACATTATAAAGGCTGCGTATGTCGCGCAAAATGACTATCATGGTTAGTTCTTAGTTTTTAGTTCCAATTTATTATATACTAAAATAGAAATCCACGGACTTACGCCCGTAGTACTCCGACCCGATTAACGGGTCTTCGTACCTTTCGCCAAATGATGAGATTTGAATATACTCATCATTTGGCTGGATTTATATAGTTTCCTCCGTCCCGATTTTCATCGGGACTACGGGCTGCCATTCATCCGCGGCCTGACGGCCGCGGTTTTCTGGTAGAAATTATAAAATGTTGCGAATCCTGATTAGTTTAATTTTCGTCGTTATCGCGGCTATCGTCATTTTTTATAAAATGCCGGCCGCGACGAAACAACAAACGATTGAGGCGGTTTCTGAAATCGTTCCTGATCCGATAAAAGAAAAGATTGAGTCGCTCGTCTCTACTCCGGCGCAGCGACGTTTAAAACTTCTTGAAAAACTGGAAACCGCTCTCTCGGAAATAAAAAATAATGTTGCCGAGGATGCCGCGATCAATCCGGAAAATGTCGGAAAAATCATGGATAAAATCGGGGAATCCGAAAAAATTATTTCGCAAATTGAAAAAACCAACGAAGAATCAAGCGTAATCAATAAAGTAACAACCGCGGTCATTGATAAAACAACCGGCGTCTTAACAAAAGATGGAAAAGAAGAAAAAAACTGCTATTGACTTTTTATGTGGGCATGCTATAATGGATTTTAGAACCTCGGGGCCCATAGCTCAACGTCAGAGCAGCGGCCTCATAAGCCGCAAGATGAGGGTTAAATTCCTTCTGGGCCCACCACTCCGACCACGGTCGGAGTTTTGCTTTAAATAGAAAGGCCGCGACTCCGTCGCGGCCCCTATGTTTGAACCTTGAAACAAAAATTCCTGGCAAGAAATTTCTGCATATCTTCAAAACTAACAAATCCATGCAGCAAAAGGAGGGTGAGTTTTTGACGATACGGCTCTAAATCCACAAAATGGCGTTTCCACCAAAAAAACGCTGAACGCGGAGTAATGGCCGTAAACCGAAAGATAAAATTCCTCAACCCAAACTGCTATATCTTCCTCATGATTGGTCTTGCCATAGCGGGTCAAAACAGCACCCGAAATACCCTGCCATCTTTCTGAAAAATCACTGCCTGTCCTGTCGAGAAAAAAATGGTACGCGTGAGCCGCTTCATGCCATATTACCCAAGGAGATATTTTCGCGTATCTCTTATTGATATGTATGCGGCTGCCTCGACTATTAGATGCGCAATGCCCTGCCTCCCAAAAGCTAAAGTGCGATGAGTCAGAAATCATTACCGACTTTATGGATTCCTGAACCTGCTTAGGCAAACTGGCTTTTAAGCTGTCGATTGTAATTGAAGAAAAAAGATTGATATTTAATAAACCCGGATTAATCAGCCTAATCAATAGATACATCCATAAAAACGCGTTAAGTTCGCCGAGCGCCAGAGCGACGCACCATCCCACTGTTCGTTCCTCCCGATGAATTTTAGATGAGCTTTCAAAACAATATCAGAGGTTGACAAGTTAAGCAACAAAAAAGCCCTCTATCGAGGGCTAGAGCCATAGCCCGAGGCTCGCTCCTTTAGGGTTCAACTTCTATGCCGGCTGGCATATCATACAGCGCCTCAAGTGTTTCCTTTACAATCACCGTTACAAGATCATTATAAATTTCCTGCGTCATCACGCCGCCGTCTTGAGTATAATCAAAAAATCCGAGCGACTGAATCAAGTTATGCTTCAACACCGCGTAAAAATGGCAGTCAATTTCCTCAAACTCGCCCAACTCTATTACCGCGCTATTGATTTCGTTATCGCCATTGACCTGCCACAGAGCGCCTCCCCACTCCTGCCAATCGGAATTGCGCCTAATCACAATATGATGATTCGGCGCGTTACCGCCAAAAATAATAAGGTTCGCGGGCCGAATAAACGAATTTAGTTCATCGAAAATCATCTGAAGCGCGTCCAGATCCACCCGCTCATCGCTCACTCTGACCCTGATGGCTCCATTTCTCCAGCGAGCAGTCCTATTCCCGTAAAACTTGGCGTTGAAATACCAAACCGGATTCTCTTGAGGCGCCCATAGCTCATCCACATAGGAATAATCGCAATCGGGCGAACCCTCTTCTTCGCTGTCATCACCTCCATTATCTCCATCGTTCCCGCCGCTGTCATCGCCATCGCCGCCATTATCAATATCACCACCGTCATCGTTGCCATCATTGCCATCATCCCCGGGCGGTTCATCAACCACCGGCTCCGGCGGTGAATCATCCGGCGGCGGAACATCGCCTGGCGAAGGATTATCATCTGGCGACGAAATATCGTCAGGCGGAGTAAGATCGTCTGCCGGAGGAACATCATCCGGCGGAGGGTTAACATCCGGCGGCACCACGTCATCTGGCGGTAAATCGCCACCCTCTTCAAGATATTCCGGCAAATAGTCGCCGCTTCCGCCGCTACCTCCGCCGCAGCCAACCAACAACGCGCAAGCCGATAACGCAATCACAGCCGTTTTCATCTAGCCACCTCCTTTCATATAAATCTCTGTCGCGACAGAGCAAATTTTATTTCAGAGCGAGGCGCGAGGGCGCCGGTGTGAAAGCTCACTCCAAGCCCGAGCAACGAAGCTATGAATTAAAATTTGCCTGTCCCGAAGCCTGCCTGCCGGCAGGCAGGGGTTGCGGTTAAAATGCCATTCGGCGTCGTCGCTCCAACTTGAAGTGTATTTACACATCTGCGTCGTCGCTCCTAGCCGACTGGATATTTTAGCTCGCAACGCGACCGAGAGCTTATATGAAAAGAGGTGGCTGCCACCTCCTTTTCATTATCTGCGCCTTTCAAAGAGCTACCTTCTGCCTTGCGGATTCACGCAAGTCAAAGTAAAAATAGCACAACAAAAGAAACTTGTAAATGATTGGGTAAATTTGAATGAGCGGCTATTAATTTCCTGTTTCCTGGAAATAAATTTTCTTATTATAGTTGGCGATGTTGGTAAAATAAGCCGTACCATATAGATCGCGCGTCCCCAACTGATAAAAACCAATGGTTATGTAATCGCCCTCAGAAAACTCCTGATCGTTAATCACCTCGGCAGTAAATTGAGTATCCTCACTGCTTAATTTAGCCAGCAAAAGCTTACTCATTGCTAACGAACTGGTTGTGGGGCAATCAGCATTATTAAAAATCGCGCCGCCGACAATTCTCTTATTCGTCCAAGTGCCGTTAAAATCGCACGGATAATAAGAAAGTTCCAAAAAATTATTAGAGCCGCCCATATCGGCGCCATTTCGATAATCGTCATCCAAAAATGAGTAGTCCGACGGCGGCATTTGGTTTAAAAAGAAAATCATGGCGCCGGGAGACGCTATATCCATAAACGGATACTCTGCAAACTCCAAATTCAAAACAGCGGGATTTCCTTCATCAAAATTTCCCCAAGAAATATCCGAGATTCCATAGGGCAGCGGGGTATCGGGCACATCGTAGCTAACGCTGGCTGTTTCAGAATAATTGCCGAATTCATCCGCGGCTCGCAGTTCAAAATCATAAGTCGCGCCAGGTTCAACTGCCATTTCCGCAAAATCATTGCCAGTAGTAATCACAATTGAATCATATTTAATTTCGTACGTGATTAAATTATCTAAAGTATCGGAATCAGTGGATTGATCCCAAAAAATTTTTAATAAAGAGGTGCCAGCATCAAACTCAAAATCAATATTGTCTAGTGTGGTCGGTGGCTGATGAACCATCGTCGAATCTTGAAAATAGTATTTTGTTTTATCGATTGCCGCTAAACCAAGTCCGTAATTATTCGGTTCATAGCCCGGCCGGTAAACATAAAAAGCGGCGGTTATATAATCTTGGCCGGCAATCGGACTCGCGGCGGAAAAATTAGAATCATCGACATTCAGCAATAAATGATTATCTTCTAACTCTGGCCAATTTAAAGCATAACTCGCGTGATTTCCGGCCAGAGAAGAACACTGATCCGCGGTGTCCGGCAAAATCAAAGCCGAACCGGCGGTTTCGTTTTCTGAGCCGAAACAGTTTCGGTATTTTACTTTAAAACCATTCGGCGCAATTAACCCCCAACTTTTGTAAGGAAGATTATTGTAGTCAACCCAAAAAAGATCGTCGGTTATCGGAGCTTCCTGGTTGTAATAAAATACTGCGGTATGCCAATGATTTTCTACTTCTTCATCGGAAACCAGATGCCTTAACTGGATAGGCACAAACGGATATTCTTCCCAGCTTAGATCAACCAAATACCGCGGTGAATCGCCGCGCGGATCTTGAAACCAAGAAATTGACTCCAGAAAACTAGGAACATTAACAGTAAATTGCGCGGGGCTTGACGCAAGGCCGTCTTGATCAATCGCAAGAATTTCGTATTTATATTCGCGACCAATCTCGGTGATTTTTTTATTAAAACTCGTATCGGCAGTTTCCGCGGTAATCGTCGGATTCGCGCCGCTAATGTCTCGCAGTTGATAAGTTACTTCTTCTGCGTCTGCCGATTCTTCCCAATTAAAATTCAGCTCCAAGGCGCTGGAGCTGAATTCAACATTGAAATCTTCCACGGCGACTGGAGCCGATCGCGGCTCGGGCAAACTTTGAGCATTTTGCGGATTAGACGCCGGTCGAAATTCAAAATCATTTTGGTTATTATCGGTATCGCAACCATTACCCAGATATTCACCATCGTTTTGCGCCGAAACACACTCACCGTCTTTATAAACCCGCCTTTCTAAACTTTGGCCTGTGGGAATTTCTGTCCAACTTAATTCATCCACGACATTTCCACCCGCGTCATAAAGCAACACGGAGTTATTGGTATAAGCAAGATTGTTGGAATTGGCGGAATAAACCAAATCTGCCGTCTTAGAACCTTTGTAGTTGGCGTGAGCAATCAAAAAGAAACTTTTGGGAGCAATGCTTCCAGAAAACACGGACGAATTAACTAAACTACTTTCGCTTCCGGAATTAGTTTTCTTCTTTAACGACCAGCCAGTTAAGCTAATTGTTTGGTCAGTCGGGTTGTACAATTCTACAAACTCATCTTCGGCGCCGTTTTCATTGGTTCCCGCCCGAATCTCGCTCATAACAACGTGGTCGGGCGCGTAATCAAAAAAAGCGCTGGGCGCCTGATTTGATTGGGCCGCTTGGCAAGAAGTTGAGCGGGCTTTGGGACTCGGACAAATTTGAAGTTCAAAATCATTGGCATTGTTATCGGTATCAACAAAAATTTCATTTTGAAATTTTCTTTGGATGCTTTGATTATCGGGCGGCTGCGGGGCGCAACTGCCTTCGCAATCACTTGCCTGCCCCCAGCCAATTTTATCAACGACTTCAGCGTTAGGATTCTTAAATTGAATTACATTTGATTCAGTAAGAGTTAAGTTGTCTAGCACAATGTCGGCGCCGTCTAAAGCGTTGCGGGAAATTACAAAATAACTGCGAGCATTAATAGTCTTACCATTAAAATACGTATTGGAAACTAATGAGCTAAAACTGCTGCCTGTTTGCGTTTTTCTCTGAAGATACCAGCCGGTTAAATCAACAGAAAAATCGTTGGGATTATAAAGTTCTATAAACCGGCCGCCGGTTGGGTTAACTTGAACTTCAGTAATAAGTATTTTTGACGGCGATGATACGCTCTCCTGCGTGGCTTGATTATTTTGGGCGCCGCTATTTTGTGAACTGCCGCCCGATGAAGATCCTCCGCCGCCGCTATAACTATAAGCCGAGGGCGGTAAAGTGTTTTCTTTTCGAGGAGTCCCCAGGATATTATTTTCGCCATTGCCGAGATAGGTGTGCCAAGAAAAATCAGTAGAACGCTCCATTGATCTTCTGGTATTGCTTTCGCCAGCCGGCCAATTCGGATTGGCAAAAACTTCATCAATCAAGTTACAGTTTTTATCAAATAAACGAAGTCCCTCATCGGTGTCGTTTAAAACGTTTTTATAAATTTGGTCTGCGGCAACATTTGGCACAGAATCGTCATCGGTTCTTTCTAAAAGATAAAATCCGCCGGTCAAAATTTTACCGCTTAATTGAAATTTAATTTTTTCGGCTTTATCTAAAATCTGCCAGTTGTTAATATCTAACTCGCCGCCAGAAACATTTTTCAATTCTATCCATTCATCATTGGCGCTGGCGTGAGTTCCCATCCAACCAACCTCGTTAATAATCACGCCTTGCCGAGTTGGCGTTTGATTGGTGTTAAAACCGCAAAGCTGGAGAGAAACGATTTCTGTTTGAATCTCGGACGTTTGAGGCGTCGAATCTCCCAAAGATTGATTATCGGATTCCGGGGTTTCGGTTTCCAAAATTTGTTCGTTCTCTTGTTCCGGCGATGGCACTGTAATCGGCTCCACCGATCGCAAATCCATTGACACAATTTCTGTCGGTATTTCAACTTCTGGAGTTTCATCATCGTTATTCTTAGATTCGGAAGTTTCGGATCGGTTTGTAAGCGGAACTTCCGCGACTAACTCAAAATCGCTTTCACCTCGCTTTGCCGATTCAACAATATCATCAACACTACCGGATTTTCCTCCAAACACTCCCCCAAAACCATCAATCAACCGCGCCAAAAATGGCCGCTGGGCTTTTTCAAGCGCGTATTTCGCTTTTGCTTTTTCGGCTTCTTGAAAAAATAAATTGATTAAGCCGGCGCCATATTGAACGGACTTTGTTGAAAGACGAGACCAGTAATCGTTAATAATAGAACTTTCTTTATCGATGATTGACAGCTTGACTTCATTATCCGCTGAATTTATATAAGCAAATTTATCCTTTTTAATAACCTGCGCCAAACGATAATTGCCAAAATCGCTATCATTTTTGAATGCGAATGTTAATTCATCGTCAATATTAAAATAATCATATTTGGGCAATTCATAATTTTTTATTGAATCTCGGCTGTAAAAATTATTATTGGAGTAAGTCGCCATTTCATTAAAATAAACATCTAAGTTACCGAGTAGAATCGGCTTTTTACTTTTTAATCTGTTGACTAAATCTTTGTCCGGATTCTCTAAACTAAACTTTTTTGTCCAATTTTCATAAGGACTGCCGCCATCATCAAAAGGAGGATGAGCATCATTACGAGTATGGTCAGGCACTGAAGCATCTTCTATTAAATGAAGAATATGCCCCAAAGTAAATAAAGCTTGTTCTGTCTCGCCTCTGGCATAAAAATCAAGGGCTTTTTGCCAAGTAAAATTACTTTTATCAAAAACTGACTTAATCTTGTCTATTTGGCTGGCAGTCAAAATTGAAGCCACGGTTGCGGGCGTTAATTTATAAACCAATCCTTTTTGCAATTTTTCATTTTGGGCCCATTCTTTGGACTTCTGGCCTCGATAAATGCCGTCAGCCAAACCTCGATCATTAACCGGATCATAAAAATGATGAAAATAGCGCGGCACATTGTCTTCACGACGAGAACCATCAACGAGGTAGTTGGTTAAATCTTCTGCGATTTTTCGATCTGGGAAATTCTTGTTGTAAAATCCAACTACTTCTTGGGTTAAAAATGCGTGGGTCCCTATTTCATAAGCATGTGCCCGAAAAACAAAAAGACCACTAAATAACGTGGCCCCAATCAAAATTATTAAAATTTTTCTTCCCATGGCATACGACGGAATATTTATAAGCTTTCGATTTTCCACACACCGGCATTTGAATTAAATCTCATAATCATCTGCAAACCGACTGTTCCGTCATCGTTGTAATAAGAAAATGTATAATAACCCTCCATCACGTCTCCCGCGTCTCCATAATTACCCAAGTCATTAGACATTTTCCCCAAAAATCCTCGATCTTTTACGTTCGCCAATAAATTAGCCCACTTCTCCCTACTCAAATTCTCATCCAACATAAAATACTTGCTCGCCAACTCAATATCTTCGGCGCGCAACGCCTCAACAAACATATCCAAAGTTTCTTGCGGGGTTTTGCCGCCGTAAGTATCGGCAGTCATTGCCTCAACATATCTGCGCTCCGCCTCTTGATAAACCTTCTCCAGATCGTACTTAAAATATTTATTCCAAATCAAATAACTGCCTCCGACCACGACCACCATGGCCACCAAAACGCCCCAAAATAAAAAAAGCCGCTTATTCATAATTGTTGATTATTGTAGCAGCCAAAAAACCCTTGTCAATAGCGCGCAACAATCCTAGCAACAAAACCACAAAATATAACTTTATATAACTTCTTCCTACTCCCGTTATGCCCGCTATAGCGGGCATAACGGGAGTAGGAAAATAAATAAATTTGAAAAGTAAATTCGAAAAGTAAATCAATTTTAACAATCAAGCCAGATTAAACCACTTTTTAATTTCTTTTTCCTTGGGAACGGTTTGGATTTCCAAGTAAAAAATATGGTTATTCATATCGATGTTAAAAACAGCGCAGCAAAACTCGATTTCTGGTAAACAATCGTATGCGGAAACCCACAGACTTTTTTGGAGTTGATAAAGTCCCAAATTGCGCAATTTTTTACTCAAAGCATCGCGCGCCTTTTTATTATATTCAGGAATGTCATAAAAGATTAAGCGCCATTTCCTGTCCCACTTTTTGGGTTTATTTATTTCCAGGTCCTCCAGCTGATAGCACCTGATCCAGCTTTGGCCGCGCTGGGTCAATTCAATTTTGATTTTGCCGTCGGCCAACTCCTGAAACGAAACAATCCTTTTCTTTTCTAATTCACGCAGACGTTCAGCTCTTTTCCAGCACGCTTGCTTCATCTTGTCATTAAAGTATGCTTGAAGAAAATTTGTAAGAAAGTATGGAGAGGTAGCCGCGATAATAAAACACCCTGCCCGCGCCAATGCTAGAAGAGTTTCCTTAGTTAGGTTATCTTTTCTTGAAAATTCCCTCGCCATAGCAATTTACATTATAAATAATTCTCTTCCGTTATGCAAGCTATAGCGTGCATAACGGGAGAAAAACATGAAGCCAGGTGCGAAGCCAGGCGCAACCAGACGTGGAACCGGGAAAAAGGCGTGGAGCCAAACGTAAAGCCAGTGAAACCGGGAAAAAGGCGTGGAGCCAAACGTAAAGCCAATTGAGTCAATAGCGAATTAGAATTCTCGTAAAAAGATCCGGGCGGTGACTGGACCGATACCTTTAAATTCTTGAAGGCGGCGAGATAAATCTTTTTTATTTTTTGCGGATTTAATCAAGGCACCCACGGAACCATAACGAGCTTTTAATTCTTCGCATATCTCAAGCAATTTTGTGGCGGTGGAAAAATCGTAGCGAACGTAATGTCCTTTATCTAAAACTTTGACTAATTTGTCCCAGCCGGCGCGCAAAATTTTATCAGGCGATGTTAATCCTTCTTTTATAAATTCAAAATAAGTTCGCTTGGCAACTTCCTGCTGAATCGGTTTCCCAAAAAGCAGGCAAGCCAAAAACCATTTAAATAATTCTGATTCTTTACGAGTGGTTAGATTGATACCGAGATCGCGCGAATATATTTTCCGGCTCAACCTCATTGTTTATTTAGATAATCATATATATTAAGAACAGCTTTAACGGCGTCGCCGGCGGAAATGTTGTTTTGCTTATACAAAACATCGGTGGCGTCGCCGGCAGCCCAGATCCCCTCCTGGGAAGCGCGCTGAGTTTTGTGATCAATGATGATTTCTCCCCATTCGTTTTTTTCAACTAGACCGCCCAAAAATTCCGTGTTGGGAACAGAGCCGATTTCCACAAAAACGCCGTCAACTTTCAATTCTTTTTCTTCACCGGTCTTGACGTCTTTGTATCTCAAACCCGTAACAAACTTATCTCCTATGATTTCGGTGGTAATGGCATTGAGGAAAACCGTCACTTTCGCTTCCTTAGCAATCATTTCTTGAGTAAGCGGATCGCCTTTCAATGCCTGGCCTCTTTGAAGAAGATAAATTTTAGGCGAATATGCCAAAAGGTCGCGAACCGCTTCCAAACCGGCATTGCCGCCGCCGACAACCGCGGTTACCTTATTTTTGAAAATTGGGGCGTCGCAAATACTGCAATAAGCCACGCCTTTGCCGTCGAATTCTTTTTCTCCCGGCACGTTTAATTTCCGACGACGGCTACCGGTAGCGACCAAAATTGTCTTAGCTTCCAGAATTTTTCCTTCTCTTGTTGAAATTTGAAAATTTCCGTCGGCTTTATCAACCCGCTCAACCAAATCCGGATAAAAAATTTCAATTCCCTCCTGCGCGCGAAGATGATCCTCCAACATTTTTGAAAAATCAAAACCGGAAACTGATTTTGTCCCTATCCAATTTTGAATATCCGCTGAAACCAAAGATTGACCGCCAAATCCATCAGTAATTAACGCGGATTTTATTTTTTTTCTAGCCGCGTAAACGCCAGCTGCTACGCCGGCTGGGCCGCCGCCAATAATAACAAAATCGTACATAAAGTTTTTATTTCAATTCCAACGCCTTCTCCAAATCGGCCCTATTAAACCCGACGAAAATTTCTCCGCCGATATCAATCACTGGCACGCCAAGTTGATGCGATTTTTCCACCATCTCTTCGCGCGCCTTCTCGTCTTCGGCGACATTATACTCTTCGTATTGAATATTATTTTTTTTAAAAAAATCTTTTGCCATCTTGCAATAGACGCAAGCGGGCGTGGAATAAATTTTTATGCTCTTCATATTTTCTTAAAAAATTTAGGACCTTTCAATAATTATATAACGGAACAAGTCATAAAAAAATACCCCCTCGATATGAATCGGGGGGTATTTTTTCTTTAAGCCGCTCGCCTAAACGGCGGACGCTTAAAGGAACTAACTCTTGCCCGATGGCAATCTCCGCACAAAAGCTGATTAAGTCGGCTAGGATCCGGCTGAAAAGGCAGACTGGTTATCGCCGCTTTGCAATCCGGGTTTGAACACACCCAATTGCCCTCAACTCGTTGACGCTGAGGAGCGCCATCGTTATCGTTATAAGCCATTTTTAGTGACATCTATTTTATCGCCCTTTTTTGTTAGTCTAAATCGCGCAAAAGAGCGACTTAAATCTAAACTAGAACAAGTTTACTCCCGCTTGAGAAATAAATCAAGTATGCGTATTATATTAACGATGGACACAACAGTTAAATTAAAACAATCGGCCTTGGTCGTTGGGGATATTATTATTTTGTACGCGTCGTTAGCGTTGACTCTTTTTTTGAGATACGGCTGGCCAGCGGAGGAAATTGTTAAATTTCATTTTTGGCCGTTCACTCTTATCTTTGCCGTCTGGCTTTTAATTTTTTACATCGGCGGATTATATGATTTAAGATCTTTAAAAAATGACGTGGATTTCGCAAGGCGATTTGGCGCGATCTTGGCAATCGCGGCATTATTCGCCATTATCGTTTTTTACTTCTTCAAGCCCACCTTCATAATCACGCCGAGGGTCAATCTTTTCATCTTTCTGGCAATTTTTGGATTGTCCAGCTATATCTGGCGGACTTTTTATAATAATCTGGCTAGCGCCGGCGCGCCTTCTGATAAAATTCTGATAATCGGCTACAATCAAACAACGCAGGAATTAGTTGACCAAATCAACCAAAATCCTCAACTGGGTTATGAAATAAAATTCTGGATGAAAGAAGGTCTGCAAGACAAAGAATTAGAACATCTTTCACAAATTATTTTGGCCAATCAAATCAATATAATCGTCGTGCCGGCGCATATTAAAAAGAATTCAAATGCGGCAAAACTTATTTACAAAAATTTAGTTTTGGGAATAGAAGTCGTGAATTTGGCCGACCTTTATGAAATTGTCTTTCAAAAAATTCCTTTGGCGGAATTGGAAGAAGTCTGGTTTTTGGAAAACTTGGCCAAAAGGCATCGGCTTTATGAAATTTTTAAAAGACCGATAGAAATATTTTTGGCGACGATTATTGGAATCCTGACGCTTCCTCTGGCTATTCTTATCGCGCTCTTCATAAAGCTCGTTTCCTCCGGATCAGTTATTTTCACCCAACAACGAGCGGGACAAAACGGCGCGGCATTCACAATTTATAAATTCCGGACTATGCGCCCCGATGCCGAAAAAGACGGCCCGCAATGGGCGCAAAAAGACGACGGACGCGTTATACCGCTGGGTAATATGTTAAGAAAAAGCCATTTAGATGAATGGCCCCAACTGCTCAATATCTTGCGCGGCGAGCTATCGCTTGTCGGTCCCCGGCCAGAAAGACCGGAATTCGTCAAAAACCTAAGCAAAGAAATCCCCTACTACGATTTGCGCCACTTGATCCGTCCCGGCATAACCGGTTGGGCTCAAATCAATTACCGCTACGGCGCCTCAATTGAAGACGCTTATGAAAAACTGCAATACGATATATATTATCTCAAAAATCGCTCCGTCGTTCTGGATATCCTCATCGTAATAAAAACGATTCGCCTGCTTTTCACCAGCGCTAAATAAGTTTCAATCCTTTCTCGAGCGAAATCATCGGCTGCCATCCTAAAAGCGACTTGGCCTTTGATATGTCCGCTAGAGCATGCCGCATCTCCGCGCGCGGCGCGATATATTTCTTCGGCCCGCCGATCAAATCGGCTAGCTGGTTCACCGAATAATTTTTGCCGGAACCGATATTGATAATCTCTCCCTTGCCCGCCTTTTTACTTCGCATCGCCAAAATATTGGCTCGCGCCACGTCTTCTACAAAAACATAGTCGCGGATTTGTTTGCCATCGCCGGTAATGGTAAATGGCTTACCATCGGCTTTCTGTTTCAAAAAAATTTTGATTACTCCGGAATATGGGCCGGATTCAGCCATCCGCGGGCCATAAACATTAAAATACCGCAAATTCACCGTTTCTACGCCGTAAAGGTCCGAAAAAAGTTTGGCATACTCTTCTCCAATATACTTGTGAAGAGCATAAGGGCTTTTAGGCGCCGCTTTCATATTTTCTTTTTTCAGTATCTTGCCGTCCGAATCTCCATAAACCGCGCACGAAGAAGAAAAAACCAAACGCCTTGCCCCCGCTTCTTTGGCGGCCATTAAAACATTCAAAACGCCATTCGCGTTTATGTCATGAGATTCTAAGGGGTGAACAATTGAGAGCTGAACAGACGGCATAGCCGCCAGATGAAAAACGCCGTCCATTCCGGCAAAAAACGGCTTAATGCTTTTATAATTATGGATGTCTTTTTTATAAAATTTCGCGCGGGGATTTAAATTGCTTTTTTTGCCGGTAGATAAATTATCAATAACAATAACTTGATGCCCTTTTACGATTAAAGCATCAACTAAGTGCGATCCTATAAAACCGGCTCCGCCGGTAACAAGATATTTCATTTTAATCCGTGTAGTTTTTTCACTTCCGCTACGCCGTCGCGCAAATTAACCGTCGGCTCCCAGCCCAACAACTCTTTAGCTTTGCGATTATCAGCCAAAGTAATCACAGTTTCCCCGGGCTTTGGAGAAATAATTTGAATCGGCCCGCCGAACATTTCTGCCAATTCTTTGATCGTATAGTTTTTTCCCGTGCCGATGTTAATAATTTCGGCTTTTCCAACTCTATCGGATTCCATAGCAAGGATGTTCGCGCGAACTACATCTCGAACATGCGTAAAGTCGCGAGTTTTTTTGTCGCCGTCCGCGACCATTGTCATCGGCTTTCCTTCTTTGAGCTGCTGGCGAAAAATACCAATAACCGTCGCGTAAGCTCCCTCTAAAATCTCCCGCGGGCCGTAAACATTAAAATATCGCAAAATCACCGTTGGCAAACCATAAAGCTCGGTAAAATTTCGGCAATACATCTCGCCCACTAGTTTCTGGACGGCGTAAGGATTTAAGGGATTGGGCGCCATATTTTCTTGAAACGGCAATTCTTTTTGAGTGCCATAAACCGAAGAAGAACCGGAATAAACAAGCCGCTTCACGCCGGCTTCTTTCGCGGCTATCAAAACATGAAGAGTACCGGTTGTATTAGTATGATGCGCCGGCAAAGGATCTTTAATAGACGTCTGAATCCTGGGAAGGGCCGCTAAGTGAAAAACTTCGTCAACGCCCCGAAACAGCGGCCTAATATCATCTAAATTTCTAATATCCTTTTCGTGAAACTCAGCTTTTGGATTCAAATTTTCTTTTTTGCCGGTACAAAAATTATCAACAACTGTTACCCGATGGCCTCGCCCGATTAAGGCATCAACTAAATTAGAACCGATAAAGCCGGCGCCGCCGGTGACTAGATATTTCATGATATGAATTTTCGGTTATACTAATTATAACTTTATCATAATCAAAATGTTCTCAAGAATCCAAGACTGGCTTTTGAATAATAAAACCGTTGGGCAGACTGTCGCCAAAAACACTTTTTGGCTTTTTTCCGGACAGTTGATTAGCCGACTTTTGCGGGCGGCGATTGTTATTTACGCCGCTCGCGTCCTCGGCGCGTCAAGCTGGGGAGCTTTTTCTTACGCTTTGGGAATCGCCACTTTTCTCACGATCTTCTCGGATATAGGCATCAACGCGCTGATCACCAAAGAAGCGACAAGAAATCCCCAACTTAAAGATCAATACGTGTCAACGGCATTTTTCACTAAGTTAGGGCTGCTTTCAATTTTAATACTAAGCGTTATTATTTTCTTTCCCTATCTTACCAAGATCGAGGAGGCCGCCGTTATTATGCCGATTTTAATTTTCGTTTTCGCTTTTGACACGCTGCGCGATCTCGGTTCGGCAGTCAGCCGCGCTTTAGAAAAAATGCAAATTGAAGCCGGCGTCACGATTTTCACCAATTTCGCTATCGTAGCGCTGGGCTTCCTATTCTTGACTGCCAACCAAACCAGCCAATCGCTTGCTTTTGCATACGCCCTAGGCAGCGCTCTGGGTCTAGCGGCAATTTTCTATACGCTTCGATCGCATTTTAACAATATATTTAAAAATTTTAACAAGTCGCTCGTAAAACCAATTCTTGCCACGGCTTGGCCCTTCGGCCTTATGGCGCTAATGGGCGCGATAATGCTTAATACTGACATTATTATGCTCGGTTGGCTGCGTTCTCCCGCGGAAGTGGGTTATTATTCAGTCGCTCAAAAATTAATTCAGCTTCTTTATGTGCTTCCGGCGCTGCTGGCAACCAGTATTTTTCCGATTATGGCGCGGCTTTCTAAATCAGATCCCCAGCAAGTAAAAAATATCTTGGAAAAATCCGTGGCAACAGTTTTATTAATTTCGATTCCCGTCGTAATATTGGGCATCGCGTTTGCTCCTTTGATAATCAACATTCTCTTCGGCGCGGAATATTCGCCGGCAATTTTAACTTTTCAAATACTGATGGCGACTATTCTGATTGTTTACCCGTCAACTTTGATTGGCAACGCGATTTTTGCTTATGACCAGCAAAAAAGCTTTATAACTTTTGTTTTAACGGCGGCAATCGGCAATGTCGTCTTTAATTTTCTTTTGATTCCGCCTCTCGGTATCGAAGGCGCGGCAATTTCAACAATTTTTACTCAGCTTATCACTAACGCGCTTATCTGGCGCAAAGCCAAAAAAATAACCGGCTTCTGTGTGACAAAGTTTCGCATTTCCGCGTAAGTCCGCGCTTGCCCCGAGCGCAAGGCGTACCCAAGAAT
>Ga0155777_108_pt1 | contig 54459 bp, 57 predicted proteins | sample RifCSPlowO2_01_FD_107431 | JGI IMG/M metagenome (GOLD analysis project Ga0155777, IMG submission 107431) | Candidatus Harrisonbacteria bacterium RIFCSPLOWO2_01_FULL_44_18
AATATTTAAAAATTTTATTCAATGTTTATTTTATATTTTTATATGTCTTCTTTATCTTTATCTTTAATAACATTTTCATTATAACATGAGTTTTCGGACGCAAAACAAAAAACTGTGGATAACTTTCTAGATTTCGGAAACCGATAGAAGCATCTATCGGTTTCCGAAATCCCAAATATTGATTAGTTCTGTTTGGATTCAATTTAAGGATTCCCGAAACCAATAGATACTTCTATTGGTTTCGGGAATCCTTAAATATTGACGGATTCAATCTGGGAATTTCGGCGCCTGAAGGCGCCAATCCCCAATCTATTGATTCCCGAAACCAATATATTGGTTTCGGGAATCAATAGATGCGATAGGCACGCTGATATAAAATATCGCGCCGATGTTTTCATGAGCCGGCGATTGAAACCAAATTTTGCCGCCCATTGCTTCAATTGCTGACTTGGCGATAAAAAGCCCCAGGCCGCTCCCTTCCGGCCTTAATTCTTTTGCCGCTTCGCCGCGATAAAATTTCGTGAAAATTTTACTTTGTTCTTGTCCGTCTATGGCCGGACCGTCGTTATGAACCGAGATCACGTATTCATTTTCTTTTTTATCTGAAAAAACTCGCACTTTAGAATCTTTTGGCGCGTAAGTAATGGCATTGTCTAAAATATTTTTAAATGCTTCGGAAAAAATCTTTGGATCAAGCATAATTTCTTTAATTTCTTCGTCTTTTTGAAAAGTAATTTCTATTCCCTTAAAATCAGCGTGAGGTTTTAATATCGTGATTTCTTCTAAGATAAGATTTTCGAAATTGGCCGGCTGAAGCTTAATGCTTAACGCTCCGGCTTCCATTTTGGAAACACTCAAAAGATCGTTAATTATCACGGCGAGATTTTCATTGAATTTTAAAATTTCGGACAGCTTTTGTTTGTTTTCGTCGCTATTCTCCTTTTGAACCAGCAGCTCAAGGGCCCATTTCATTGACGCAAGAGGCGCGCGCAGCTGATGAGCGGCGATGGACAAATACTCAAGAGTTAATCTACCTCGTTTTTCTAAATCCTTGATTTTGTTGTTTAGTTCAATCTCTTTCCGCTTTGAATCTTTTTTAGAATTAAAAAACAGCAAAATCAAAACGCTTATCGCCGCCGCCGCGACTCCCAAAAAAACTAAATAGAAAATCTGGAAATTTATCATATACTTTATATTATATCAAAAAAGACCCGTTTTGGGTCTTTTTTGATACCTGACACAGATTTCTATCTCGTAACTGTGATTGTTTCACTCAACTCTGCCGATGGCGCGCTTACGGTAACTCTTCCGGTGGTAGCATCACGCGCAATGGTATAAAGCGTATTAGCGGCGGCGCCATTTGTTGGATCAGCTGGCAACGAAACTAAATAAGTCGGCGTAACGCAGACTCCTAAATTATACAACCCCGCGTCAGTCCCGATGTTAGTTGCTGTTGTCGGAAGCGCGAGACAGCTCGCGTCGGTTGGCCAGTTGCCGCGGTTATCGGCCAATCGCTGCCCAACGGCGTTTAATACGGTATTTACATTACTCCAGCGCTGAGTGTTGCGCGCTTGCGCGAATTGTCTAGCCGGGTTTAAGGCGACAATGACAACGGCCGCCAACACGGCGATAATACCGATAACAACTAATAATTCGATTAAAGTAAAACCTTTTTTCATTCCGTTTGCTTCGCAAACGCGCAGACCTCGTTGACTAAACGCCGACTTCGCGGAATTTTTTCTGCGTTAATCCGCGTAAAGCCCGCGTTTTTCCGCGCATTGTACGAAGTACAATAACTCGACCTTTCAAAAACTACAAACTTATTATATCAAAACTTAACCACTTCTTCTAGGAAAACTGTGGATAACCCCGAGCCGTTCACCGTCAGCTTCAGATTCGTGGCGGCGCCGCTTACTTGAGCCCGACTCTTAATAATCTTGTTGGGGGGTAGGGATTCGATCGGCAATATAGAACATTGATATAAATCAAGAATCCGGGTTTCATTGCCGGCATAATTAATATTTTCGGCTAGTTTTAAACGGGCGTACTCAAGGCAAGTTCGCGCCAAAAAATAACTGGTCTTTTTGTGATAAAAATCTAAGTTGTTAAAACGAGTCAGAAAGGCCGAGGAGCCCAAAACCGCGGCTATGACTAAAATCAAAAGAGATAAAATTATTGAGGTGGTGATGGCGATAAATCCCATATTTTTAGAAGCGGACTGACGCGGATCAGTCGAGTTATAGAAGCGGATTGACGCGAATTCCGACTTCCTGGCCTTATCGTAAATACGACGCTTTATCTCTAATTTACGACTTCCAAAATTGATCAAAAATCCTAATTTATATCTAGCGCTTTCTAAGTAACGCCAGAATTGTCTATCGTCCTCTTTAGTAAGAAACGGTTTTACCTTTAGTTCGATAAGGATTTTATCTTCCACAATAATATCTGGCACATAAACACCGATTTTCTCATCTCTATGAAATATATTTATTTTCTTTTGACTGTTTACTTTCAATCCTTTGTATTCTAATTCCTTAACTAAGGCCTTGTTAATCATTGATTCTTTAAAATCTCCTCCAAACTTCTTATATAATTCAAAGCAGGCCCCTCGAATAATGTAGCTGATATCCTCATATAATAATTTTTCTCCGGTTCTGGTTGCCATACTTTCCGCGTGTATCCGCTTCTATAATTTCCCGCAGATCCGCGTATATCCGCTTCTATTTAACAATAATTGTGGCATCAATCGAGGTAGACGCGCTTGCGTTAAATAATGTCCCCGTAATTCGAAGGGCGCTTTGGCCGGAAAAATTCAAATGCTCAAAAATCAAGTTAGTGGTTGAAGCGTAGTTATTGGTCAAAGGAACGGGCAGTCCCCCGCCGCTTGATAATCTTACTGCTCCGCCATCGGCATCCACAACGAGCGGATTTTGCGCGAAATTTAATTTATTCACCGATAAAGTGTTGCCGGAACCGCCGAGCGGCGGACTATTTATCGTATCGGCGCTATTTAAAATCCAGTCAAGCTTTTGAATCAAAAATCTTTGATTTTCATTTATTTCCCGCTGATTCCTTAGACGGCCGCTAAAATCAATCATCTGATAAACGACCGAAAGAGATACGGTAATAAAACCGGCAACAATGGCGGCATAAATCAACGTTTCAATTAACGTAAATCCCGTTGTTTTTCGTATATTCATAAATTTTTCGCTCCGACTTTGTCGAGAGTCCTCGGTGAAATCGGGATATTTCGTAGCCATTATTGCGAAGTGATTATTCTTAACGCGTCGTTGCTGCGGATGGACATAAAAATTTTGTTGTCGGCAAAATCGATGCCCGTGCCAAGCTGGGGTAAATTCAAAGAAGCATACTCGGTTATGCTGTCAGGGTTGGCAATGTTAAGAATAATAAATTCTTTAGTGCTGTTGGCGGTGGCTAGAAAAGCTAGATTTCCGGTGACGCAAACTATATCATTAACATCTCCGTTGGTTGAGAATGACGAGCGAATATACATCTGATCGGTAGTAGTCGCGCCAACTACAATAAATTTATTACCTTCGTTTCCAACGAGCAAATCACCCGGCAATTGAAAACTGACCGAGATATCCTCGGCGCCGTCTCTAAGATCGTGGGTGCCGATTAAATTCGGCGTTAAGGGGTTAATTACGTCAAATACCCAAATATCGTCGTCCGAATCCTCGCTGACCGCGTAAAGCTTTCGATTAGCATAAGTAAAATCATTGACATCGCCGCCGACAGCCGTTTGACTGATGATGCCCGGCAAACCAGGATTGCTCACATCCACAAAAACAATTTCGTAAGAAGCGCCGTCTTTTCTGCCTACTGCCGCAACATTAGAATTGGGAATCGCCAAAACACTTAGAGCATCGGCGCTGCCTGACAAATTTAAAAAGCCCGCCTCCGACGTGTTGGGCGGATCGACAATATTAAAAATGGCCAATTCACGGGAATCGTTACTTGAAGCGGCGTAGAGATAATTGTCTTTCAAAAACAAAGCGCTGATGCCGCCGCTGCCGATATCAATTTGCCTGACTAGCGCCGGCGCGGCCGGATTGCCGACGTTAAAAACAAGCAGATCCGGCTTGCTTCCGCTTGACGCCGTCGCGCTGACAAACACATATGGCAATTTAACCGCCACGTCCGTGCCTTCATTGCCGGGGCCAATATCGGCGGAACCAATAACTTGCGGACTAGCCCAATTACCGCTTAAAAGATCAGCGCCGCAGCCGCCAACAAGAGGATTTTTCCAATTAGTCAACTGCTCCACTAATTCCACTTTCTGCGCGCGCGCGGGATCGGTTTGCCAAGTAATGGTTGTGCTAGCTTTTTTAGTGTTGGCGTTAATGGTGGAAATATTAACCTTTCGCGTGAATATGTCTTTGACATCGGAATCCCCGGAAAATTGCCACTGGCCGCCGATAAATATTAAACCGTGCTCGCCTTCGGTTAGTTCATCCCAATTCCGTTCTTTTATTGAACGCGCCGCCTCCAGGCCCTCCGAAGCGCGCTCAAGGGCCAATTGAGAATTGAAACTGTCAACGGACAATGACTGTCCGCCAAAAAATAAAAAAATCGCCGCCGCGCTGGTAATCACAAAAATTGCCATAGCTGCCAAAATTTCAACTAGACTCTGCCCGTCATTAGTTTTTAGTTTATAGTTTTTAGTTTTTAGTTTCATTTAAAAACTAATCGTCCCTTCTGAATTAATATAAACATTGGCGCTTCTTTGTCCTCGGCTAAAGACGTAAGTCGTGGAAGCGGTTTGTCCAGAAAGAGAAGCGAACACTAATTCTGCCGGTCCGTTGATATTAATATTGCCGTCTCTGGTGAAAATTCTGTCTTGGAAAATATCCCGACCCGCGTAGCTTGGCCCCTGAAAAATTACAAATTGATTTGGGGCCGCGTAAACGCCGTGCGGCGATTCATTGCGATTAGTCATTGCCGAATTGCGCGCCTGTTCCAAAACCGCGACAAAAGTATTTACTTCCGAATCAAATTGGTAAGCGGTATAAAAATTCCAGCTTATCGGCAAGCCAATGGCAAAAATTACGGCCAAAATTCCTATCACAATGAGAATTTCAAAAATCGTAAATCCTGAAGTTTTTAGCTTTAAGCTTTTAGTTTTTAGTTTCATCTTCCGATCGTCTGAGTCGCTTGATAAATCGGGCTAATGATGGAGATTGCCACAAATCCGACTATTAATCCCAAAGTAACCATCATAATCGGCTCTAAAACATTGGAAAGATTTTTGGCGGCGTCCCCTACTTCGTTTTCATAAAATTCCGATAAGTACAGCAAGGTCTCGCTCAGATTGCCGGTGTTTTCGCCTACGGCGATCATATTGGCCAGCATTGGCGGAAAAAGATTCGGCCGGCTTGATAAATATTTAGAAATAAGTTCGCCTTTCTGGATATTAACCGCCGCCGTTTTCAATTCTTTCACGTAAACCAAATTAGATAATGTCTCCGATGTTATATCCAGCGATTCAACAATCTTTATGCCGCTTTTTAAAAGCAATCCGAGGGTGCGGGTAAAATTGGCCATATTAACATTGCGCGCCATTTTCCCCAAAATCGGCGTACGCAGCAAAAACCAATGATAATAAAATTTAACCGTTTTTATTTTTAAAAGCAGCCAGAAAGCTAAAATGGCGGCGGCGGCAACAGCCAATACCAGCACGCCTCTCTGCGTCAAAAGATTACTTATGGCAATCAACAATTTAGTAGTGGCCGGCAATTTAACGTTAAGACTGGCGAAAACCGGCAAAATTTTCGGAAAGACAAAAACGATAAGCATGCCGACAACTCCAAAAGTAGCCGCTAAAATAACAATCGGGTACACCATGGCGCCGATGACTTTGCGCCGCAATTCGGCTTTTTTGCTTAATTCTTCCGAAAGAAAATTTAAATTTTCCGGCAAAATTCCGCCGGTTTCCCCCACTCTGATAATGTTGACAAAAAGATTGCCGAAAACATCCTGATATTTCTCCAAACTTTTGGATAAAAACTGTCCGTTGTTAATATCCGCAGCGACATCTTTTAAAATTTTTGCCAAAGACCGGGACCCCGTTTGTTTTTGCAACATTGTTATCGCGTCTAAAAGCGGCATGCCCGCCTTAATCATTATGGAAAGATGCCGCGCGAAAATCATCTTCTCCTGCAAAGGAACTCTCAAAAATAAATTTTTAGAAAAACTAGTCATGTATGACTCTTAAAATTTCTTCCACGGTGGTAATTCCCACCAATGCTTTTTGAACGCCATCTTCCAGCATAGGGGTCATGCCATTTTTAACGGCGATTTTTTGAATTTCACCGGCATCCGCTCTGCGCATTAACGCTTCTCGAACTTCATCATTCACTTCCAAAACTTCGTGAATGCCAATGCGTCCTTTATAACCGCTGCGATCGCAGGAATCGCATCCTTTCCCCGCATAAAATTCCATATCGCGATTCAGGGTTCCCGGGGATAAAACCTCTGCCAAACTCGTAAATTCATCTTCGGTGATTTTCTTTTTTTCTTTACATCCGGAACAAATTCTTCTCACTAATCTCTGCCCGATGGCGATATTTACCGTTGAGGCAATCAAAAACGGCTCTATTTTCATATCAAGAAGACGCGGCAAAGTTGTGGCGGCGTCGTTAGTGTGCAATGTCGAAAGCAGTAAATGGCCGGTCAAGGCGGCGTTAACCGCGATGCCGGCGGTTTCTTCGTCTCGTATCTCGCCCACCATAACGATATTCGGATCCTGACGCAAAATTGATCGCAATCCCGTCGCGAAAGTCAGACCAGTGCGGGAATTAATCTGAATTTGTTCTATGCCCTCGACGGAATATTCTATCGGATCCTCAATGGTGACTATGGAAACATCCGGTATATTCAAAATTTTAATAATGGTGTAAAGAGTGGTGGTCTTGCCCGAACCGGTCGGTCCGGTCGCAAGAATCATTCCGTAGGGTTTTTTTATGGCCCTCTCAATTTTGGCGCGATCTTTGGGAGAAAAACCCAAACTTTCCAGCGTAAACTCTTCGGCTTGTTGGGCCAAAAGACGCATCACCGCGTTTTCGCCGTAATAAGTTGGGGCGATTGAAAGCCTAACATCCACGTAAACGCCCGGCTGGACAAGCGTTTTAAACCTGCCGTCTTGAGCGGCTTGGTGTTCATCGGTTCTTAACCCGGAAAGCACTTTCAGTCGGGTGATGATTTCAGATTGCCATTCTTTAGAAAAAATAAAAGTATCGTGCAAAACTCCGTCAATCCGAAGCCGAACTCTCACTTTAGTAGTTTCCGGATCTATATGGATATCGGAAGCTCTAAGCCGATATGCATACCGGAGCAAGGCGTCAACCAAACGGATAATGGACATTTCGCCTCCCTCAAGCAATTCCTTTTCAGTTAATATCAATCCGGCCAATTTTTTATTTTCTCCGGCCGCCGCGCTTTTTTCCGCCAGAGGCGGACGCGCCTTTGACACAGAAGATTTTTCCATATCAGGTTAGTAGAAACTCAATTATATTAATTCAAGCAATCGAGTTTTCACTACCTGGCATACCAGGTTAGTAAAAAACTTAGTTGCCTCTATAATTATAATATGATTTACTGCGATTACCAACTATAATATTGCCGGGTCTGCTAATGGTAGGCAACGTGGCTCTGAACCACGGAATCTAGGTTCGATTCCTAGCCCGGCAGCTCTTCGTCGCCAAAGTTTGAGATCGCCCTCCAGCGAGTTGCAAAATCTTAAAAATCATTTATGCTATTGATGGTACATTGATGGAGGACCCATGGGTCGCTTGGAGGAATTACGGCAGCGTTTTAAGAGTGAGCCGCTTGGAATTCATTTTGGGGCAACTCTTGGCCATTTTGAAGCCGGCCATGCCGTTGTTTCTGTTAATGTGAAAGACGAATTCCTTATTGTTGACGGCATCGTGCAGGGGGGCATCACTACGGCTATCGCGGATTTTGCCGGAGTTTACGCGGCAATGTCCAAACTGGAAACCGGCCACACGCCCGCGATGAACATTAACATATACTTTCTGCGTCCGATTAAGACTGGCGAAACAATAACGGCGGTTGCCGATGTTATAAACGAAAGCCGACGCACTATCTTAACGCGCGTAGACGTATTCAACCAAGACAGAGAAAACAAAGCTTACGCCACTATCCTCTTCGCGAAACCGAAAGCTTAGCGCTGACCGCAATACAACGCGCGCGTCATCTGACCGCGCGTTTTTTCTTTTTATCACCTGCCGGATACACTGATACTTTCCCAGTGCGGAAATCCGCTAAAACAGTAGTGAATGTTTTGGTTTCGGATTTTCCGGAGAGCGGCTGCCTTAACAACATTGTCCAAGTTTTTAAAGCTTCTTTGGGCGATGTTTGATTAGAACCCATCTCAAAAATACATCCAGCCCGCGTTGCGAGAGATTTTCTCGTATCCGCAAGGCGCGACAAGGAAGCTGTAGCTTGAGCTACAGCGACGCAGTCACAACGCAGCGGGACGAGAAAATCGCCGCAACCCGTATGGGATATGGCCAATTTCCGCAATACCGGCGTCAGCTCCTCCTTAGAGTGCAATAAGCACACTTTCGTCGTCGCTCCTTGGTCTTGTGGAAATTGGCTCATATCGCGAGCGGAGGTATTTTTGAGATGGGTTCTAGTTAAATTTTCTTGGGCGATTTTTAGCCGATAAAAACTGCCGTCCTCCTTCTTCCTTCTTCCTTCTTCTTTCTTCTTTTCTCTAAATAATCCGTGAATATAATGATTGCTGTGGCAAAAAGACTCACCGGATTTTATTTCTAAAACGCTTGTTTGGCCAAGATATTTTTCAACTGAAACTATCCTTTTGGAAACGGCTTCGCCAAACAAATAATGAAATCCGGAAGCGCTTTTATTCGCGCGCAAAAAACTCAAGGATTCTTTTAAATTTTTGCTTTCCAAAAGCCGCCTTGCCTCAAAATATCGCGGCGCGCTTTTTAAATCCACTCGCCGTCCGGAAACCGCGTCCACTGAAAAAAATAGGCCATTATTATTCCAATTAAAAGCGTTGCCGGCCAATTCGCCAAAATAAGCGAAGGATGAATATCTGAAATTTTTCTTTCTGTTTCTATAATGAAGCAAGGCGCAGCTCTTCATCGAACGCCATTTATCTTCGTCTTCATTATGAATAATGAAACGATATCGCGGGCCATTCACGGCTCCGGATGTGCAGCCGGAAAATTTATCCAGTATCTCCGGACAATTTTCTAAAAATAAATCTTGAAAATCAACGCCGGCTCCCAAAGCCATCCCGCGAAGTTCTTCCAAGTAATCGCCGTATCCGGTCCGCAATTTATTAAATAAAAAAAGCAGCAAGGAGCGGCGCTTTTTCTTGGCGGATAAAAGCAGTTTTTTGTCCCGCCTTAAGAGTTGTTTTATATACTCCGCGCCAGTTTGGCCTATCTTATAACCATTATCAAAATAGGAACCGGCCAGAATAAGCTGTGTCACGGAAATTAGTTGTTAGTTGTTAGTTGTTAGATTTTTAGATATCGCCGAATGGCGATCGAACTGGAAACCACGCCCAAGAATATACCGAACAATAATTGATAACCTAAAATGCCGATGATGTGTGAATAAAAATATCCCTGCAAATTCATTTCCGGAATAAAAACCTGAATATAAGGAGAAGCCAAGGCGATTACCGGCGCGGCGATTATTAAACTCGCGAATGCCCCCGCTAAGCCATAGATGATGCCGACCACTATGTACGGGCCGTTAATAAAAACATTTGACGCGCCCACTAGCCGCATAATTCCGATTTCCTCGCGATTGGAATAAATAGCCAGTCTGATTGTGTTGAAGGTTATCAAGGCGGCAACAATAGCCAAAACCACAGTCAGCGACAAGCCGACGGTTTCAAAAGTATCGGCGATTTTGACCAATCGGTCAATCGCTAATTTATTCTGCCCGTAAGTAACTTTTTCTATAATGTTCGCTAAACCCTCGTTTTCCAAATAAGAAGCGATCACCGAGTACTCTTCCGGATTCTTTGCCTTCACGTTCAAAGAGGCCAGCAAGGGGTTGTCTCCCAATTCCCCGAGCGCCTTGGAAATAGTAAGATCGCTCTCGTGTTTTTGTTTAAAAATCGTCAAAGCCTTATCGCGCGAAATGTATTCCACTTTTTTAACTTCCGCTAAACTTTCCAAAGCTTGCTCAAGCTTCAAAATATCATCCTCGGGGGCGGTAGATTTAAAATAAACGCTGATATCAATTTTATCTTCCAGAGTAACAATGGCGGTTCTAGCCAAAACGCCAAAAACAATCAGCCCCTCCAAAACCAGAAGCGCCAAAACCATTATCACGATGGTGGCAACCGAAAGCCACCCATTGCGCCAAAAACTTTGAAAACCGTATTTAATTATTCTGTATAAAGTGGTGGCCATTATACCAAAAAATATTTCCCCTTCTCTTCATCTCTCACCAAACGGCCGTCGGAAATCGTGATAACTCTTTTCTCAAGACGGTTAACGATGTGTTTATTGTGGGTGGCTAAAATCACAGTCGTTCCCAACTCATTAATTTTTAAAAGCAGGCGAACAATTTCTTCGGTGTTGGCGTCGTCTAAATTGCCAGTCGGCTCATCTGCCACGAGGACCGACGGCCTATGAATCATTGCCCTGGCAATAGCCACTCTTTGCTTTTCGCCGCCGGAAAGTTCGTGAGGAAAATTATTCTTCTTATCCGCTAATCCTACCATATCCAAAACCTGCGGCACTAATTCTTCTATTTCCCACTGTTGCCGCCCCTCGACTTCTAAAGCAAAAGCCACGTTCTCGTAAGCGGTTTTAGTTGGCAATAATTTAAAATCCTGAAACACAATGCCGATCTGGCGCCTCAACTGCGGCAAATCCTTTGGTTTTAGTTTATTAACCTCCCAAGAACCGAAAATTACCCGTCCCCGGCTTGGCTTCTCTTCGCCGATCAAAAGCTTAATGATTGTTGACTTGCCGGCGCCGGATTTCCCGACAATGGAAACAAATTCGGTCGGATTAATCTTCAAGTCCACATCCTCAAGAGCCGTCGAATGGTCATTGTAAATTTTTGATACGTTTTGAAAGGCAATCATATTTGACCGATACGAAACTACAAATTATTATCCGAATCTACAAATTTAGGACATTTGATGTCCCAAATATTTATCTAGCCACTAGCCACTAAGGGAGTTCGTTAGCCACTAGTAGTTAGCCACTAGAAATTATATTTCATTCTAGTCGCTAATCACTAGTCGCTAGCTACTAACTTTAGTCGCTAGTCGCTAACCACTTTCTATAATTGTAACTCAGCTTCGATGAATTTATCCAGACCGCCCTCCAAAACCTTGTCCGGCTGATGGGAAACAACATTGGTACGATGATCCTTAACTTGCTGATAAGGATGGAGCACGTAAGAACGTATTTGATTTCCCCATTCCGGTTTTACAACGGTTCGCAAATTCTTTAATTCTTTTTCCTGACGCTCCTGCATCAAATGAGAAAGCTTTGTCTTTAAAAGCGCCAGGGCTTTTTCTCTATTTTGCGGCTGCGATCTTTCCGACTGCGAAGCGGCGCTTAAACCGGTCGGCAAATGAACAACGCGGACGGCTGTTTCCCGCTTATTCACATTCTGGCCTCCGGGCCCGCTGGAACGCGAAAATTCTACCCTTAAATCTTCCGGCGGAATAACAATGTTTTTTAATTCAAGTTCCGGCAGTTCCGGCAAAACCTCAATCAAAGCAAACGAAGTGTGCCTTAGCTGCTTGGAATCGAACGGAGAAATTCTAACCAAACGATGCACCCCCTGCTCGTTTTTCAAACTGCCGTAAGCATATTCTCCTCGTATATCTATGGCGCGCTCATCTACCAATGATACTTTCCAATTTCGCTTTTGGGCATATTTGATGTACATTTTCAACAACATATTTGCCCAATCTTTGGCATCCTCGCCGCCCACGCCGGGAAAAATAGAAATATGCGCGTGGCCTTTATCGTATTTTCCTGTGAGTGATTTAAACATATAGATCTTTGTTCAAATTTTTTCTGTACACCAAATCTTCTCCGGCACCTCTATTATAGAGGTCGGTTTTTGTAACAATTTGATAATGATGTGTCAAAAGAAAATATTTGATCTGCCAATTTTTTACCTTTGCGTCACATAAAACAAGTTTAGAGTTGAATTCTTTAGTACCTTCAATTTCTGTATTCCTTAATAAAAAACTGGCGATATGCCTGCCTCTTTTATCGGGGCGAACGGTTAGATTCTTAATTTCAAGCGCTTCTGCGCGCTTTTTATGCCGTTGATACACGCTAACGCCCACTACTTCATGACCATCAATTGCCACTAGGGCGCGCTTAGATTCTTTTTTTAATTCTTGATACGTTTTTTGCGCCCAATCGGAGAAATCCGGATAATCAACCCGAGGAATCCATAACCTAGGCCCCAAAAGGTAATTTACTATCTCATCCAACCTCGATATCGGATATTCATTTGTAAATAAAAAATTCATTTCAGTTGTCTTTCCAGTTACCTTTCAATAATGTAAAGTATTGAAAGGTAAAGATATTACAAAAATTTCTATCTTCCTTGTCTGCTTTTTAAAAGAAAATTCTCACCGTCGAGCTATGGCTATAGTCCGAGGTTCGCCCTTTAGGGTGCGCTGATTTTGCCTTTTTCAATTCTAAAACTATTCGCTTATCTAACGCCCTAATCAATTGTAAATAACCGTCGTTATTTTTCATTATATTATTGCGCACAAAACTTATGGTAACCGAAGAAACTTTGATCGCGCTGCTAATTTCCGGGTAGCTCAATCCCTGTTCTAATAGCACGGCTATCGCCAAGCGCTTAGCCAGCATTAATTTTTCGGTTTTAGTGAATATGCTCTCGAATAAACCCTTTATATCTTTTTCTGATTTTGGATCGCGAAAAGCAGAAATAAGCTGATCCAAAATTGCCTCATGAATTTCTACATCTAATCTATTTCTTGAAACTTTGGACATGTAAACAATTATAACTGTTGTCAATCAATTTGGTCAACTTTCAATAATGTAAAGTATTGAAAGGTAACGAATTAAATATTAAATTATAAGGCGGCGCAGGTGTCTGCGGTTAAATCGGCGGATCGCTGAATTTGACATTCTGCGTGTTTTAATATATCATCTTGAGAGTACGTTAACAAATCAACCCCGTTAGAAAGGAGGGTAGGATGCTTTTGATTGCTAGTGTAGTTGCCGGTGTGGTGGTTGTTGTGATTGTTACGCTTGTTGTTTTAAAATATCTGCCCGTGAAATATACAACCCTCATAGAGGGTGTATTTGACCGAAAAGAGGATAGCTCGGATTTTTATAAGGAAGTTATCGCTTTTTGGTTCGATAATGAGTGCCGTGAGTGTTTTGAGAAAAATCCAGGAGGCAAAGTCCTTTATAACCAATGTCATACGTCTGTTCCCGCAGGGGCAGTCAATCTTAATCCTGAAATTGAACCGCAGAATGGCGATTCCATAAAGATTATTGCCCGGCAAACTATCTTTGGCCGTATTGTCGCGTACGAACTCATTCGAACAAATTTCGCTGAAGAGTTTGCGGTACGACAGTTGCAAAAAGAAGTTTCCGAAAATGAGGCATATCAAGATGCTTACGACCGCCGCGAAGCCATGAGACGTAGACTTAGCCTTGAAGAGTACCGCCAGGCAAAAAAAAATGAAAAAATACAATACGCGGCTGAACGACTTAAGCTCTCGCGAGAAGAAGTAATTGAACATGAATATGATAAGCTCCCCCAATTTACACTATCCATTGTTAGAAAATTAATAAAGGAACTTGGTCGTAAACCAACAAAAGATGAGATGTCGGCTGAACTAAAAAGAAATAGAGAGGAGATGGCAGAGAGTGCCAGATCAATCCCCGTCAAAGACCACGATGGTATGTGTGCAGAATATATGTTCGGTAACCCAGATCTACATCAAGAATACATAGCAACCGGCACATCATCAAATCAGGAATTCACCGAGCACTTGGCCGAATGCCAAGATTGCTTATCGCAATTGACTGAGGCGAGAGAAAGATTTTTAAAATCTGCCGGACCGGATTGTCTGACCGCTGATGAACGTGGCGCTATCAGAACAAGCGGCCTCGAACCAAAAAATCGAAAAGATCATATCGCTAGATGCTTTCATTGCTATATCGTCTTTAGCCAATGCAAGGAAAAACATCTTTCTGGTCAGCCAGGATCAGAATGTTTCACTAAGGATAACCTACATACCGTACATTCCGTAGGCGAAATTCCTGAAATGCGCGAGGCGCATCTGGAAAATTGTCTCCGATGCCAAATACAAACGAGTGAACATAGGAATGCCTATATTGATAAGATAATTCCTCCGCCCAAATTACCGAAAATAAGGCTCAAGAGCATCAGAACCAAATACAAGAACCAAACGACCGTCTAATCGGTCGTTTTTTTTACAGATGTAAATAAAAATTATCCCGACAGCATACTTCGCGCCTCCTGTTCAATTTCTGGTAGCAACATCTTTAAATCTTCCTTCGTTGCCTTTTTCCATATCTCCCATGCATGATAACCCGGTCCATGTTGCTCAGAAGGCGAGGCGCCAACTTGATGAAAGGGATTTAATCCCGCTTTTTTAAGTACAGACTCAATAGCCCAATTGTATGTCCGACACTCCTCTTGTGATTTTCCTTCAAATCCTATCATAAAATTCTTATCACCGCGAGGTTCAACTATTCTTAACTCAACCTTTTGGGCAACTTCTTTATTTTCAGGTTTAAATTTTTCAGACATAGAATTATGTGACAAAAGAATAATCTTTATTTTTTATTTCCGATAACGTATGCGGATAAACGAAGTTGCCGAAGGCAATTTGGGCGAAGGGCGAGCCGAGCCCTGAGCCGTTTATCCGCTGTTATGTGCCCCGAGTGTAGCGTAGCGGAACGAGAGCGCAGCGTGGTTCGGAGCATTAGCGAGAAAGTCGGGCGAAGGCGCCGTATCTATCGGGCAAGAATCAAACCACCCAAGAAATCATGAGTAAAAACAACTTCTTTTTTGAACAGAATTTTTTCATGTCCCTCAAATTTTGTAATATCACCATTCCATTCGCAAGAATATTCCCAATCACCATCAGAAAAACTTTTTGGACCGCGAGGTTGGAAATCCTCTTGTTTTTCACCAGCAGATAAAACCTTTTTGAGAAAATCAAAAGTTTCATGAGCAAATTTAGTATCATTTTGGAATTTTTCAGTCATTCCACCACCATAAATTTGCGTCCAAAAAGGCTTTTGATTATGTCAAACAACCTCGCGTCCCCACGATTGAAAAAATCCTGTGTAGCTATCTTTGTAATACCAGCCGCCCTCTTTAAATTCTAATTCTTTGAAACCGGCTTCTTCGAGATCAACTTCTTGACCACCACCTGCATAAGTATTGAGGGCGGCTTTTCCTAAAAAGCGGTTTAATTCTTGCAGCAATTTTTTATCTATCATAAGTCTATTATTGATAAGAAAGTTATAAACGTTGTGTTTGTAGGCGCCGTAGCCTGATTGCATATAACGTTCAAGTGTATGCGAAGTTTTTACGGAATGAAATGGAGTAAAAATTTGGGTGAAGGGCTGGCATAATTCCTTAATTTAATTCAATAGCGTGCCAGCCCTGAACCGCATACACTTTGTTATGTGATGTAGCCAGAAATTTCTTTTCCTTATTGTTATTTGGCAATTTATTTTATCCACGCATCCTAATTATTTATTTTTGGAAGCTACGCGCTTTTTTAATTCATCAAGCAACTCAACTCCCTTTGTACTTTCTTTATCGGTGTCGGCTAAATGAGCCTCTAATTTTTTGGCAATTTCAGGATCAAGCGCTTGAAGAATTTTCCATAATGCATCTTCGTAATCACTACTATCATTGAACAACAGACTTTTATAAGCAGCTAACAATGCGCGGTCGACGTCGGGAATATTTTTTTCCTTTTCGGTTTCAAATCCCTGTTCCGGTGATCTCATAGTTATATTGGTTAAATTATTAAACTGACTAAATTATATTACAAGCTATGTTCGACCTGAAATAAATTGCCAAAAAAAACTTAAAAAATAATAAAGAAATTTCTGGCTATTTCACATAACTCGTTTTTATGCGAATTGAATGCATAATATCGATCTTTTGTTGCGTATTATACGAACTTTCGGTCAAACTTGTCCTGAACAAAGCCGAAAGAAGCCGGAAAGTCTAATTTTGGAGCCGATGGTCGGATTTGAACCGACGGCCTGCTGTTTATCCCGATGCTCTAAAAATTTTCTAAGTCATCCAACTGAGCTAAGATGACAAAATTTTAGAGCATCGAGGACTCTCGATATTTTAAAATATCGGAGCGAAAGAGTTGTCCCGATTGTTGAAAACCAAGAGCCGCCTCGGAGATTCGAACTCCGGACCTTCACTTTACGAAAGTGTTGCTCTACCAACTGAGCTAAGGCGGCTCTTGGTTTTCAACTAACAATCGGGGATCCTCGATGGCCTTACTATCGGGACTCTACCGCTGAGCTACATCGGCATTTCTAACGGGGCTGACAAAAGCGACAAAGTTATCTTAACAGAATTTTGCGCATTCAACCAATCTGGTGTTAAAATGAAACCCGACCCCACTCCAACCCTAGGGTCGAAGTGGAATTCTGGCAAACAGATTAAAAATTATGGCCTACGAACCAAAAAAATTCGACCATCTTTTGGGAACTCCCGGATTCAGCAATCAACTTTTAAAAAATCACTTCTCGCTCTATCAAGGATATATCGTTAATACCAATAAATTAACGAATTTATTAAACGCGCTCGCGAAAGAAGGGAAAACCGGAACGCCGGAATATGCCGAAATCAAACGTCGATTTGGGTGGGAATTTAACGGCATGCGGCTTCATGAATATTATTTTGAAAACATGAGGCATCCGGATAGCGCGTCCCCGGCTTTGGATAAAAAATCACCGCTTTTCAAAAAAATTGTTGAAGATTTCGGAACTTACGAAAATTGGGAAAAAGATTTTAAAACCGTTGGCGTAATGCGCGGTATCGGCTGGGCAATTCTTTATTTTGATAAAATGGCAAACCGGCTATTTAACGTCTGGATTAACGAACACGACCTCGGCCATTTGGCGGGCGCGACGCCGCTTCTTGTATTAGACGTTTTTGAACACGCCTATATCACCGATTACGGCCTAAAACGCGTTGATTATATTGAAGCTTTCTTCAAAGCCATTGATTGGACTACGGTAACTGCTCGTTTCCTTTAGCCTGAATCAAGAGATCAATCACTCCTTTTATCCAAAGCATATTAACCTCGTCGGCTTTTTCTAATTGCGTAGCCCCCGTAGTTTCAACAACAATACAGTGCTTTGCCCCTAATCGGTACATCGCATCTATAAGACTGCCATCATGCCGTGTAATAAAGCCGTATTTATCCGACTTCATAGACGTTTTAAAACCTGCTGATATTTTAGCGCCACGCATAATTGACAATTCCTGTTCTATCTTTTCAACAATTTTCCTATAAACTTCGGTGGCAACCTGATCGTTGTGATTATAATGATAGGCTGACGGCGGCGCATCAGGAGTAATATAATCCTGATGTAAATCTATGGCGGCAACTATTGGAGGGGGTGGCGCCTCCTCCAATTCTCTCTGCGTTAATTCTTCCCATAGCAACCCTGTCTGCGTCAGCTCCTTCAACTCTTTTTGCATTAGCGCCGCTTCTTGCGGCAGACGAGCATTAATCCTCGGCGCCGTGGGAAAAAACCACTGCCTGAACGGCTGATTCTCTTCCAACTCATCCACGATCTTGCCATCAGAGAGCTCATAACGGATAATATCGTCGGTTCCCTCACTGCCTTCTCCGCCTTGATCATTTACTATATTGAACCGCTCGCCGGATTCAAAACCAGAAGGGTTAGCCAGCGGATAAATCACAACCTTTAGGCCGCTTTGATGGGCATAATCAATAATTTCATTTATATGCCGCCTCATTGTCATTGGCCCGGCGATTTCTTCGCCATGCAAACCGGCGCGAATAAACAAAATTTTGTCCTCTGGCTTTATGTCATTTGAAATAATCCTGACAAAATCATAAGTCTTCCCGCCTTCGGGCGTTTGATATTTTATTACTCCCCGCTTTTCAAAAACCGCGTCCGGTCTTTTTTCTACTTCCGCCGCCAACTCTGCCAAAAATTTTTCCGCCGGCATTTTTTCAAAAACCGGCTCTGGTTTAAATTCTGCTTTTTCCTGAATCATGGAGCGAGAGACGGGAATCGAACCCGCATCTTATCCTTGGGAAAGATATGTACTACCACTGTACTACTCTCGCGTATCTATTTCCCTAAAATAATTTTTAATTCTACGATTTATATAACCACGTCCAAAGCCTGTTTTCAATTGTAATTCTCTTTTTCGCGCATCAGTTTTATTACGACATCCTTCAAAATATATTAGTTCAATCTGATCGAAAGATTTAGTAGTTTGAACCTCTTTATTTTTATGCGCAACAATTCTTTTATTTAAATTATCTGTCGAACCAATATAAAATTTCCGGCGTTCCCTAACGTCATCAACACATAACAAAATATATGTGTAATGCATAGATTTTATAATCCTTGCCCGCCGAAAGGCCTTCGGCCAATCAGGCGGGTCCGCCAAAATGCGAAGCTTTTGGCGGAGGAAGGTCGCATTCTACCATTGAACCACACTCGCAAAATTAAACGGGGTCCTCGATTTCTTAGCTAAATTTTAGCATAAAATTTAGAAGAAATCAGGAGAAGGTTGTGTACTGCCACTATACTAATCTCGCGAATTCTCCCGCCTAACTTCAAACTTATAACTTATAACTTTTACTTTCCACTTTGCCATCTTTCCATTCAAATCCCGGACTCAAGATTATCACTCTAGCATTAACTCGCGCGGCTGCCAGCCATTGGTTAAAATCTTTTTTTTCCAAATATAATCGCCCGGCCAAAATTTCCCGACGCGCCTGCGGCGCCAAAACCAATTTCCTGAAATCTCCGGCATCCAGCCCATACAAAGTTAACGCCGCCTCTTTTAAATTTTGACCTTCGCTTTTATCTCCAATCTTGTTATCGACAATCGCCGCCAAATCTTTGCCGACCGCCCGCTTAAGTTCGCCATAAACCAGCGTGTCTTCAATTATTTTATCAAGAACCGCTCTTTTGATTTCCTTTCTGGATTCTAAAAAATCGGTTTCGCTATTCTTGCCGCTATAAGTGTCTAAAACAGCGCTATAATATTTAAAAGCCGCGGCGTATTCCTGATTAAGGGTCTTGGCGCTGATCAATTTTGAATTGACAATGGCGACCGGGAAAAATCCTTGATTGGCGACGTAATACAAAGATACGCCTCCCGCCATCATTATCAAAAATGATATTAAAAACTTTTTCATGCCGATTTTGTCTAAATTTTCGAGCCCGTTTGTGGCGATGAAAATTTAGCCACAAAATCGAGCACCCCCTCACTCATTCTAGTAAAGATATGGTAATAGCGCCCAATCAGAGACGTAAGTCGGCTTCGCCTCTACTGATTCTGAAATACCGCAATCGTTGCTGGAATGAGTGAGGGGGTAAAGGTTTGGCGACTAAATTTTGTTCGTCTTTCAGACTCCAAAATTTAGGCCAAGCCCTTTATTCTTTTGGAATTAAAATTATTAATTTTTCGCCCGGTTTGACATAATTGAATTTTGACCTTAATTCTTTTTCCAAATTTTTAGGATCAGAAAAATACACAATGTCGGCTTGGAGGTTCTCATTTTCTTTGGCTAATTTCTCAACTTGAGCAATAACTCCAGATGAATCCTTTCTCATTTTCAACTGCTGCGCGTAAAGGCGATACAACTGAAATCCCAAAATTGCAAATATAATGACCAAAACAGCAGCCGTAACTAACTTCATATTTAGAGTATATCGCTCTCTTACTTTTTGAGCAATTCCTTGAATATGCTGCTGGGTATTTTGATTTTGCTTTGAACGGCCATTTCTTTAAGTTTTTCCTTGCCGCGCCGCTGTTTTTTCCAGAGCTTCATTTTGCGAGTCCGGTCGCCGCCGGTTTTACCGAAATTGCCAAGAAGTTTTTTGAACGCCGGAATAGTCTCGCGCGCTATAATCCTCCCGCCAGCAACCGCCTGAACTGGCTGAACAAACAACTGCTTAGGTAAAAGCTCTTTGAGTTTTTCTACGGTAAACCGCGCTTCTCTTTCAATGTCTTTTTTGGGCAAAATTCTTGTTAAACCGGGCACTAAATGACCGGCCACCAGCACTTCCAGCTTATCAACTTCCGCCTTTTCATAACCGATGATCTCGTAATGAAATGAAGCAAACCCTTGCGAAACCGATTTTAATTTATCATCTAAATCGCGGATTAAATCAGCCAGGGGTAATTTTGTCGTAACCATAATTTTATTGCTTAAAGTTTTCGTTTCTAATTCAGAGAAGCGAAAAATTTCTTTGAGTTGCAAAATGGCGCCTAAAAATTGCGGCGGCGCGACAATTTCTATTTTTGTTATCGGCTCTTCGGCAACGCCATAGTCATTAGGAAAATCTTTGGGGTTGGTAATGATTTCCCCATCAACTTTGTAAGCAACGGACGGAAAACTATGTACGGTTTCTATTTGAAATTCTCTCGCCAATCTTTCGGCAGCGATCTCAAAATGCAGCCGTCCTAAAAATCCGCCCTTAAATCCTCTTCCTAAAACTTCGCTCGCATCGGGCTCAAAAGTCAGCGATGAATCGGTAAGACGCAATTTTCCGAGCGCCTGCTTGAATTTATCGTATTGATCGCTTTCCGCGGGATAAAAAGAAACGAAAACCACCGGCTGTGGCTCCACATAGCCAGAAAGGGCTACGCACATCCGCGGCCCGCAGATTGTGTCACCGATTTTCAGTTTATTGGGATCTTTAATGCCGGTCGCGATGTAACCTATTTCGCCCGTCTTTAACCCGATCGAGGGTTTTAATTGAGGGATGAAATAGCCAATCTCCTTTGCTTTTACCCGAGTCTTGGTTGCCATAAGTTCGATATCGCCGTTAGTCTGAAATTCTCCGTCAAAAACCCTCACAAACGCCATTATCCCCTTGTGCTCGTCATAAAGAGAATCAAAAATGAGCGCTCTGTTAATTCCTGCCTCTGATTCCCGCGGGGACGAAACTTTTTTAACAATTGTTTCTAAAAGTTCCGGCACCCCTTCGCCGCTACGGCCGGAAACTTTCAAAATCTCGTCTATGCCGACCCCCAGAAGCTCGGCCAAATCTAATACGGCGTCCCGAATTTGCTCTGACTGAGCAATATCAATTTTATTAACCGCTCCGATTATTTTTAGTCCCGCTCTTTTGGCATTTTCAAAATTAGCCAATGTCTGCGCCTGAATACCTTGCGTCGCGTCAACTAACAAAACCGCTCCCTCAACCGCCGCCAGCGCCCGGGAAACTTCATAAGAAAAATCAGAGTGGCCGGGAGTATCTATTAAGTTCAGAATACATTCTGAACTCGCGGACTTCGCGGACTCAAGCGGACTTCGCGGACTTTTCCCGTTGCGCGCTTTATCAAAAATAAAGCGTTCTATTTCAACATCTTTCCCGCCAAAATTAACTAAAAGCCCTATTTTATAATCTGAACCTTTTAGATATGTTTGTAATTGTATTTTCTCTTTTTTACCGATAAAAGGCAGAGATTTTATTTCCACAATAACTTTATTTTCAATAATAAAATCTGGTCTGTACACACCCACTTTCTTATCTTCATGAAAGATATCTATAATTTTTTCTTTTTCAAAACTCAAATCGCTTTTTTTAAATTCCTGTTCTAAAATATTTTGATAAATATTCTCTTTGTGTCCTAGGCCAACGGCTTTTCTAACAGCAAAAAATACGCCACGAATCTTATAGGTTAACTCTTCATATAAGAGCTTGCTTTCTATTTTTTCCGCGTTGTCCGCTTCCTGTCCGCATTGTCCGCGGTCAGGATGATAAATCATCCTGACAGGCGCCATTTTAATAGTAATTCCTCGTTCTCTTTCAAGCTCAAGTTGATCTAAATACTGCGGTTTCATCAGTCGTTTTTCTATAGTTCCGGTAATTTCCAAAAGCCGATCCGCTAAAGTTGATTTTCCGTGGTCAATGTGGGCAATGATTACAAAATTGCGTATGTTATCCATAAATGCTTAAATATTGTACAATGAAAACTGTGGAAAATACAGGCGAAATTAAGCTAGCCCGCACCTTAGGTCTGGGCTCGATTATTTTACTGGGCGTAGGCGCCCTATTGGGCGGCGGTATTTTTACTTTACTTGGTCCCGCGGCGGGATTAGCCGGGCCAGGACTGTTTTTATCTATGCTTTTGGGCGCCGGCGTGGCATTTTTAAATCTCCAAATGTACATCGCCCTAGGCACGACTTTCCCGCGAGCCGGCGGCGGCTACGTGTGGGTAAAAAAGGGGCTGGGCAATTTTCAAGGATTTTTAGCCGGCTGGTTAGACTGGTTTGCTCATTCGGCTGCCGCCGGTCTATACGCCTTGAGCTTTGGATTTTACGCCTATGAACTTATAAAAATATTATTCGGGCGCGATCTTAATATAAATATTCTTTCGCTTGAAAAAATTATTGCCGCTTTAGTGGTTCTCGTCTTTGGCTATTTTCATTGGCGCGGATCAAAAACCAGTAGCCAAGCCGGCAACGTTATCGCCGTATTGCTGTTAGTTATACTGGGGGGATTTATAATCTTCGGCGCGATAAAAATTTTGGGTAGCCCGAGCGCTTCATTCGGTCACTTCTCGCCTTTTCTGCCAACCGGAATACTTGGCGTGCTCGCGGCAACAAGCTTTTTTTACATCGCCTTTGAGGGCTCGGAAATCCAGGTACAAACCGGAGAAGAAACTAAAGATCCAAAACGAAATATTAAAATCGGGCTAATCGCGTCTTGGGCAATAGTCAGCGGGATCTATCTTTTAATATCGCTTATTATAATCGGAGCAACGCGCGACGGCGGCCCGATCTGGCAAGTGTTGGCCCAATGGGGCGAAGGAGCAATCGTCAAAGCCGCTCAAAGTTTTATGCCCCTGGGGCAATTTATAATGATTGTCGGCGGCTTACTGGCAAACCTGGCGGCTTTGAACGCGACAATTTACTCTTCAAGCCGCGTTTCTTTTGCCTTAGCGAGGGATAACAATATTTGGTCAAGATTGGCTTCGATTCACCTGTCAAATTTAACTCCGCATCTAGCAGTAATCGCTTCCGCAATCCTTATTTTAATCATGGTCATCTTTCTTCCCCTTTTTGACGTTGCCAGCATCGCCAGCTTGCTTTTCATATTATTGTTCCTTCAGCTAAATATTGCCGGGATAAACATTCATTTTAAATGGCCCGATACGCAATGGGCTTATAAAATTCCTCTGTTCCCGGTGTTGCCTCTTCTGGCAATAATTATTTACGCGATTCTGGCGGTCACTATGATCCAGGTAAACGCAACTGCTTGGATTATCGCGGCTTTTTGGGTACTGCTCGGATTTATAAATTATTTCGCGTATGCCGAAACAAAAAGCCGCGAACAATTTGAAACGGGAATAGTTTATGAAGAAGCGGTGCGCATCGGCCCCAAAACAGGCAAAAGAATTCTTCTGCCAATCGCGCCCCATCTTAGCTTGGAAGAAATAAAAAACCTGGCGGAAAACGCCTTTGTGTTGACCAGCAAATACGACGGCGAACTGGTCATTGTAACTATCCATGAAATAGCGGCGGCCCTGCCTCTCAATCCGGCAATGATTGAAGAGGGTCTCTTGCAAAGAGAAAAAGAGATCTTCGCCCAACTTCATCAATGGGTAGAAGAATACAATAAAAAAACCGGTCCGGAAGTTAAAAATATTAATTTCCATAGTTTAATTCTAATCGGCCGGGACATCGTGGACGTTCTCCTTGATGTTATTAAGATGGAGGACTGCGATCTGCTGGCGCTTAATTGGACCGGTTACGTAGAGGGGCAAGACGCTATTTTAAGCAGAAAAATTGACCGCATCTTGAGGGAATCCAAATGCGATTTATTAGTAGTCAAAAATCCTCGCGCTCCGCGATCTATTCTGATCGCCGCCGATCCCAGCGGCCGCGGTCCTTACGCGGAATTGCTTGGCGAAATTGCCTCGGCTTTTAAAAATTACTATAAATCCTCTTTGTATCTTTTGGGCATCACCGCGGAAGAAGTCCCGGTATATTTAAAACCGGATCCCAGTCCGGTTCTCGCGGCATTAAAAATGAAAAGGAAGGATTTTAATGAAATAACGTTTGCGCATTCCAGATCCATTACCCGAGCCGTATTGCGGGAAATTAAAGAAAAAAACATTGATTTGCTGGTCATCGGAGCGGCAAGACCTAAATTGCTAAAAGAAATACGGGTTGGCAATCTGGCCGAAGAACTGGTTAAAAGCGCTTGGTGTTCCGTGATGATCGCGCGCGGACATGAAGGTACGACAGAAGTATTTTGGAAAAATATGTTGAAAAAAATAATTCCTAAGGCCAAGGAAAGTATTTGACAAAATTTAGCGCGGTTGATACTATTTACATCAGCTCATTTATAGGAGGCAGCATTATGAATTGGCAGGACAGGAGGATTGCTTTTACTGATATTGAAACTACCGGCCTTGAGCCGTTTTGGTTTCCGGATAATTATGGGCAACATCCCAAATTGTTCGCGCGTCATGAAATCTGCGAAATTGGATTAGTGGTGGCGTCTCAGCCCGATCTCGAAATTATCGCTAGGGGTAATATAAAAATTAAAATTGAAAGGCCGCGTTTGATTAGCCCCGAAGCAAAAAGAATTAACGGTTACAATGAAAAAGATTGGGAATGCGCGACATCGCTTGAAGACGCCCTGAGACAGTATAACAACCTGACTAATGGCGCTATTTTTGCCGCTCATAATGTCGCCTTTGATTGGGGATTCATGAAGATTGCTTTTACAATCTGCCAAATTCAACCCGCGTTGGACTACCATCGCATTGATCTTCTTAGTTACGCCTTGGCTGTTCTCCAAACCAAAGGATATTGCCTGACATCCTATCGCCTCAATGATCTGGCAAAGTTTTTGGGCTTGCCACAAGAACCTCTGCCTCATCGAGCGCTTAACGGAGCTATGCTGGCTTACCAAGTTTACAAAACGCTGCGAACATTAGAGTCGGCCAAGAAAGCTACCCCGTATCAAGCCAACCCATTCGATATTGGCGCTCCGGTCTCATGACCGGATTTTTTATTTTTGGTATGATATTTGTATCATTAGTACGCATTCGTATATTGGTATCGTTTTAGCGTGAGCATATGGAGTTTATTTCTGAACAATCTAATGAGCGCTTGGATAAATTTTTAGCCGCTCACTTAATAAAATTTTCCCGCTCGCGATTCCAGCGGATTATTAAAAACGCGGCCATTAAAGTGAACGGTCATTTTGTCACCAAATCGGGGTTTAAACTTAAAAAAGGCGACCGAATTGTCATACCGGAAGAAGAAATTCTAAAACCTTCTCAAGCCAAAGAATTCACTGTTCAGCCGGAGCCGAATATCCCTCTTAATGTGGTTTATGAAGATGATGACATTGTTGTAATAAACAAACCCGCGGGACTTTTAACTCATCCAACTCTAAGCCAGCCGTGCCATACATTAGTAAACGCTTTAGTCGCGAGATACCCGGAGATTATAAAAGTCGGCGAAAGTCCTTTGCGGCCGGGCATAGTTCATCGCTTAGACAAAGACACTTCTGGCCTTTTGGTCGCGGCAAAAAACCAAAAAGCATTTTTGTTTCTTAAAGAACAATTTTTGAAACGGGAAGTAACCAAAAAATACCTCGCGCTGGTTGAGGGGGCGCCAAAAGAAAAAGAAGGCGTGATTGAATACGATATTCGGCCGTCAAAAAAATTTCGCTTAAAGAAGGTGGCGGTTCAACGCGTTGAACCGGCAAAAAAATCAACGCGCTCCGCCAAAACCAGCTACAAAGTCCGCCAAACTTTTGAGGACCGGTTCGCCCTGCTGGAAGTCGCGCCGCTCACCGGCCGCACTCACCAAATAAGAGTGCATCTTTCCGCCATTGGCCATCCCATTCTTGGAGACCGTTTGTACGGCTCCAAGACGCGGACTTACGCCGACTTAACGCAGACCAGCGCAGAAGAACCTCCGCGTAAATCCGCGTATCCTACGCATGAGTCCGCGGTGCCGCTCAAGCGACACTTCCTGCATGCTTATTACTTGAAATTCATCGCCCCGAATAGCACGCCGCTGGCATTAGAAATAGAGTTGCCGGAAGATTTACAAACCATTCTCCAATCTATTGGTTTCCGAAACCAATAGATTTAACCTCGCACTAAATTTTGCTGTAAAATCAAAACCGCTATTTCAGGCGGAAGATTTGCCATTTTAACGAAGTAATCGCGAACAACGCGAATCTATGCAAAATAATGCGAATACTGTTAGAACATAATATCCTCCTCTGCCCGTTTATATTCGTGAATTTCCTCTGATTTAAACCAAAGACTAATTTCGTGTTCGGCTTCGGCAAGATTACCGGAAGCGTGAACCAAATTTCTGATGCCGCGTTTTTGGGCGTTAGCCAAAACTGCCGAATCCACGGAATAATCGCCGCGGATTGTGCCCATTTCCGCTTGCGAAGGCATAGTGTTGCCAACCAATTTTCTAACCATTTCTACGGCATGCAATCCTTGAACAACCATCTTAATAATCGGCCCGGAGGTCATAAAATCTACAATCCAGCCGTGAACCATTCTGCCAATCTTCACCGGATCGTCAGTCCCGACTTCTTTTTCCGGATCAAGTCCGTATTTTTTATATGTCGCCAAAGTTTTTTCGCCCATTGCTTTAAGGTTTTCTTCGGAATCGGAATAATGTTTATCTAAATCCTCTTTAGTCGCCTGAAACATTCTCAAAGCGATAACTTTAAGACCGCGCTGCTCAACGCGCTTAATAATTTCGCCGATGAGTCCCCTTTTAACTCCATCGGGCTTTATTAAAACTAATGTTTGTTCTTCCTTTAACTTCATTATTCAACAATTGTACCAATAAATTTCTTTCCTTCAAAGTATTTTTCAAGATTTCCCCAGTTGCCGCCTTTCATAATAATCACTTTGACGCCAAGCTCTTCGGCTTTTTTGGCGGCAATGGGATCAAAAGGCGTATTCATGCCGGAAATCCATTTATTACCGGTCAGCCGACGAAATTCTTTCCAAGAAATCTTAGAAATCGGCTTAGCGCCAAGATATTTGCGCGGATCTTTGTTATAAACCCGATCAATGTTGCTCAAGTTAATAACCGTACCCGCTCCAAAATGCTCGCAAAGCATCACTGCGTCATAATCGGTGGACCAGCCCGGCTTCCAACCGGCGGCAATCACCACCGGCTCTTCGGCTTTGCGGATATTGTCATAATCCTTAATTATATTCGGGCTAGCCAAATCGCGGAAAATTGTTCTAACGAGATGCGCGTTAAGTCTGGTCGCGTGAATGCCGAGCCAATCTAAATCATCTTCCGCGAGCTCCCGACCCAAAACTGCTTTTCCGGCATCTCGATAATGCCGCGCGATATGGCCGCCGCCCACTACAATAAAAAACTGGCGATTCGGATTTTCTGCCAATTTTTTCCGTATAAAATTGTTAAGGCCGCTTAAAAACTTAGTGTCAATTCCACCGTCGGGGACAACTAAACTGCCGCCAACCGAAATTACTATTTTCTCGCTTCTCATTTCTAATTTCTCATTTCTCATTTCTCAATTTGATATGCAGTTCTTTTAATTGTTTTTCATCCACTTCAGATGGGGCGGCGCTCATCAAATCTCGGCCATCGCCGGTTTTCGGAAAAGCAATGACTTCGCGGATATTCGGCTCGTTTAACAAAATCATCATCAAGCGGTCAAAGCCAATCGCCGCTCCTCCATGCGGCGGAGCGCCGTAAGAAAAAGCCGCCATCATATGGCCAAATTTTTCCATAATCACATTATCTTTATAACCAAGGAGTTGAAACGCTTTTTTTAATAATTCCGGCCGGTGATTGCGAATACTTCCACCGGCAATTTCATAGCCATTCAAAGCAAGATCATATTGGCGCGCTATAACCGACCCTAAATCCTTGAGATCGTCGGGCAAAACTTCATTCTCGGGCATACTAAACGGATTGTGTCCAAAATCCCATTTTTTTTCTTGTTCATTATATTCATAAAATGGGAAATCAACCACCCAGCAAAAAGCCAATTCATTAGGATCGGTTTTATCTTTGCGTAAGTCTGGCTTATCAGACTTGTATTTTCCCATTACCTCTTTATGAGAAAGCCGCGGAAATGGCGTTTGCGAGATCCGCTTTTCCGGATAAACATTTTTTACCAAATCAATCATCAATCTTTCTAAAACTTCCAAAACATCGTCGCGGCTGACAAAACTCATTTCCAAATCAATCTGCGTAAACTCCGGCTGGCGATCGCCGCGCGTATCTTCATCCCGAAAACAGCGAGCAACCTGAAAATATCTTTCCAGTCCGGCAACCATCAAAAGCTGTTTATACTGCTGAGGCGCCTGCGGCAAGGCATAAAATTTCCCGGGATAAAGACGAGACGGCACTAAATAATCTCTCGCGCCCTCGGGAGTAGATTTTCCTAAAATTGGGGTCTCTACTTCAATAAAATCTTTTTCTTTTAAAAAGGCGTCAATGGCGGCGAGGGCTTTGCTGCGCGACCTTAAGTTTCGCTGCAGGCGCGGCCGCCTTAAATCCAAATAGCGATATTGCATCCGGCTTTCCTCCCCGATTTCATGACCTTCGGTACCAACGGCAATCGGCGGCGTTTGAGCTTCAGTTAAAATCTCCAATTCTTTAGCCAAAATTTCGTATCGGCCGGTCGGAATGTTCGGATTTTCCATATTGGCCGGGCGGCGATTAACTTGGCCCTTGATTCGAACCACCCATTCCGGACGCAATTTGTTAGCCAAGTCATACAATTCTTTTGGCTTGGTAATAAAAACCACCTGGGTAATCCCCGATCGATCGCGCAAATCAATAAAAATAATTTTGCCGTGATCGCGCCGCGCGCCTACCCAACCCGCTAGTTCAACTTCCTGCCCTTCGCGATCAACTATTTCCTTGATAAGATTTCGCATTTTGAATCTATTGAACTTAATTTAACATGAAGTTGCCGTAAAACCAAATATCTGATAATATGACTTTCGACTAAACGTTCTTTGAAAAAGCAAGAAAGGACCAAAATGCGCGCTCTGATCCAAGAGCATAGAACGCTTTTGAAGGAATCGAGTTTCCGCAAATCGGTTCTGATGGGCCTTTTGTGGCTGCTAGTTGCCGGTTTTTTAACTTCGCTCGCGCAAAAATACGCCAACCAAGCGCCCGGAAATCCCGTGGGCGATATTATATTGGATAATCTGCCGGCTTTTCCGCGACCCGACACCCTAATTTGCTTTTTAATATGGGGTAGCTTAACAATAGCCCTCTCAATCTTAATCATCGGTCTGCTAAATCCCCGATATCTTCCCGCGGGGCTAAAAACCATCGCGTTGCTTTATTCAACGCGTGCCGTATTTATATGCCTAACGCACCTGAAAACGCATCCGGATAAGATCGCGGCTGATGGTTACGGTTCGCTAGGCAAACTTCTTTACGGCAGTAACGATCTCTTTTTTTCAGGACACACCGCCTTGCCGTTTCTGGCGGCCCTAATTTTTTGGGAAGTCAAATGGGCTCGCTATTATCTGCTTTCGGCTGCCGTTGTTTTCGCGATAGGAACTCTTTGCGCTAAATCTCACTATTCCATTGATATATTTTCTGTCCCTTTTATCGGCTACGGACTCATTTCTTTGGCTCGCCGCTTATTTAAAAAAGATTTTAGATATCTCAATGCCCTCGACTAATGTCGAGGGTTTTATTATTATGTCCTTAGCACTTTGAAAGGAAAAAACGCCTTGAAAAAAGAAATGGCGGGCGCCCGACTGAAGAAACTCTGCTTGTTCCTTTCAGCCGCAATGCTCCTTGGCGTCGTCTATCGTTTAGTATCGGAGATTACGCTTGAGCGCAGCCACTTTCTGACTTTGTTGACGCCGCTGGACAAAATCATGCCCTTTATTCCGGAAACTGTGATTATTTATTTCAGCATTTACCTTTTTTGGCTTGTTCCGATTCTTTCCAGAGAAATCTCTCTAAAATATTTTTGGAGAATCATCATCACCATCGCTATAGCATTTCTAGCAACTTTCTTGGGCCACCTGCTTCTCCCCTCTTCATATCCGCGACCGGAAATTTCTGAAACGGCGGCCCAATCAAATTGGGCGGAATTCATGGTAAAAAAATTTCTGCACTGGGTTGATCCGCCCAATAACACCTTTCCAAGCAGTCATGTGGTAACGGTAATTATTTTGATGAAAATGATGTTTGCCAAGCTAGGGCGCTGGCCTTACCGGCTGTATTGTTTCTGGGGGACGCTCATCATGTTGTCCACTCTTACGGTAAAACAGCATTATTTGATTGATGTTATTTCAGCGGCCATCATCGCTTTTCTAGTTTGCTTCTGCGTAAATAAATACCTGCCTGAAAAATCAAAAACGGCCCCCTGATCAAAAATCAGCGAGGCCGTTTTGTATTTTAATCTGGCGCGCAACTTTTGTCGGTCTATTGCCTAGTGTTCCAAACTTTTATGCTTTCTGATTCCACGGCTACTTTTATCGTGCCATCTTTATCAGTACGAAATATCTGCGAACCAATATCTGCCAAACGGCTTAAAGTTTCTTTGGTCGGATGACCGTAACTATTTTTGCCTACTCCTATCGCTGAGATTTTAGGACTAACTTTGTTTAAAAATTCCATACTGGAGGCGTACTTGGATCCGTGATGGCCGACTTTTAAAATATCAACGTTCAAATCATATTTTTTCATTAATTCGTTTTCTATGTTAAAACCCGCGTCACCAGTGTAAAGCGCGGTCAAATTCGAAGATTTTAACAGCATTACTAAAGCAGTATCGTTCAATTCGCGGCTTAATAAATTAGATTGCGAGGGAGACAAAATCTCAAATACATAATCTTTGTACTTGATTCTGTCGCTTTCCGATAAAGCAACGTAAGGAATATTATTTTTTATTAAAGACTCGCGCAAATCTTTATAAGCGCCTATTGGGCTTTTGCGGCCATTCGAAACAAAAGCCCCAATCTGATAGTTTCTGACAACATCAATCAATCCGCCAAAGTGATCAAGCTGCGGATGAGTTAAAATCACTAAATCTATGTGGCGATCGGCTGGGGACAAAATATCTGACAAACTGCTTAAAACTTTTGAATCCGGTCCCCCATCAATCAAAAGCTTTACATTACCGGGCAAAACCACTAATTCGCTGTCTCCTTGCCCGACATCCAGAAAATAAAACTCCGGGTTTTCGGCCGGGGCGCCAGAAAAAATCGCCGACCAAATGAAAATATCTGCCGTCAGCAATATCAAAAAAACCAGATATATAAATTTTTTGTGAAAAAATTTATTCATTTGCCATGTCTTAGATGGTCCAACGCGTTGAACCAGGCGTTAATTACTTAATTATATCAATATATTTACAATCTTCGCGAAGATCTCTATCACTGATAATTCGTAGGTGAGAAAAATATATGCCGGCAAAGCGATTAGCCAGGATAGCCAATAACTAACGATGGCCGCGAAGCCGATAAAAAAACCAAGACCCATCGTAATCGGAATAAACTCCAACAAAAACACGTTGGCCGGGATGGAAACCGGCGAAACAAAACCGAACTGATAAACAATTATCGGCAAAACGGCGAGCTGGGCGGAAGTAGTAGTCCAAAAATGGGATCGCCATCCTAAAAAGCCGGGCTCGTCTTTGGCCTTAAATCTTTTTCGCAGCCACGGCTCTAAATAAATGATTCCGATTAACGCCATAAAAGAAAGCTGGAAGCCAACGTCAAACACCAAAATCTTTGGGTTAATTAAAACCATCGCTAACGCGGTGGCGGCGATTACATTCGGAATATAAGCCACCCGTCCAGCTTTGTCCGCCAGCAAAAGAATCATCGCCATAATCGCCGCGCGAACCACGGACGGTTCCGCTCCCGTCATCACCACAAATCCAATCACGGCAAGAACGCTTAGGGGTAATTTAAATTTTTTAGTCACCCACCATAAGGCAAACGCGCCGCCGAGATAGCGAATAATAATAGAAATGTTGTATCCCGATAACGCCACAAGATGAGTTGTCCCCGTCAGGCGCATTTCCTCCTTAAATTCATCGCTGAATTCCGCGGTTGATCCCAAAGTGAGGCCGGACATAAAAGCCGCCTGCTCAAACGGCAAAACTTTTTTATAGCTGTTCTCAAAATGGGATTTTATTTTAAAAAGCGGCGCCTTGATTCGCGAACCCTGCCCCTTGGAAACAAGTTGGATTTTAGGAAAACTCATCAAACCGGCTATGCCTTCTTTGGCGTAATAATTTTCAAATTCGGCTTGCGGCTTTTTTATAATCCCTTCAATCGCCACTCGATCGCCATATTCCCAAACCGGATAACGCGGCGCCGCAACTTGAATATCATCAATAACCAAAACTTGGCTATTGAGCCGGGTTTCCGCTTTTGAAATAATTCCGACGATCTCTATTTGCTGGCCAAAAACAACGCTGGTTTTTTGCTGATAGAAATCATGCGCGAAATAATAAACCTCGCCCAAGATCATAAAAACGCTGAAAGCCGCCAGACTATATCGCCTAAAAACTAAAAAAATCGCCGCCACGATTAAAATCATCATAGCGGCGGCAAGGTAAGCTTGGGAAAATTTATATACTACGCTTGCTATAAAAACTCCGGCCAAGAAAAAACAAGCGCCCCAAAAGAAAACTTCGTAAAGTTTCATGATTTTATAATACCGCCGCCCAACAGTTCGTACCCGCCTCCGTCAAGACTGCGGCGGGCGCGGTAAAAAACCGCGGACTGTCCGGGCGCGACAAATTTAATTGGTTTAGAAAATAGTAATTGGTAATTGGTAATTGGTAATTGGTTTTTTGATTTTCTATTTACTAATTGCTGATTACTGATTACTAATTTCGCTTTTACCAGCGGCTGACGATATCTTACTCGCGCCAATACAGGAATAATGAATTTAGAATTATGAATTATGGGATTAAATAAATTTACATCCGTCAATTCAATCTCTTTTGTATATAAAGCAGGATCGCCGTCCGAGGCCATTACCAATGTATTTGTTTTTATATTTTTTGCTACCACATAGCGCGGTTTAATTTGACCCCGTCCCTTAATTCCCGATTCCTGATTCATAATTCCAACGTGCCGCTGGCCGATAGTATAAAAATGGGCTCCGCGATGTTCGCCGATGGTTTTATATGAATTATCACCGAGGGCAAGTCTGACTTGCCCAACTTTGGGTTTAATATATTTACTTAAAAAGTCATCGAGTCTGACTCGACCTAAAAAACAAATTCCCTGCGAATCTTTTTTGTCCGCGTTAAACAAACCGAATTTTCGCGCCAAAGCCCTTACTCGCGGCTTAGTATACTCGCCGATAGGAAAAAGGCAGTGCTTAAGCTGTTCTTGAGTCAAAGTCCACAAAAAATATGATTGGTCTTTGTTTAAGTCGCAAGCGACTTGTAATTGGTAATTGCCTGCCTGCCGGTAGGCATGGGTAATTGGTAATTGGTTTTTTGAATTCCTAATTACTAATTGCGAATTACTAATTACGCGGCGGAGCCGCACGTAATGCCCTGTCGCCACATAGTCCGCCCCCATCTCTAGAGATTTTTTCAAAAACAATCCAAACTTTATTTCTTTATTACACATTACATCAGGATTCGGCGTAATCCCCTTCCGATAACCATCAATCATATAATTAACCACCTTATTTTTATAGTCTTTTTCAAAATCAAAAACATAAAACGGAATACCCAAAACCTCCGCCGCTCGGCGAGCGTCTTCAACATCCTGTTCGGCACAACCGTCTACGTTATAACAACGCATATGGATCCCGACAACATCAAAGCCGCGCTTTTTAAGAAGCGCGGCGGCTACGGAAGAATCTACTCCCCCGCTCATCGCTACGAATACTTTCTTTTTTATCATAAATACATAAACTGGTTCAACGCGTTAAACCAGCTAAGACGAGAAAGCCGATAAAATTTTATTGCAACAATAGATCGCCGACTTTATAAATATCGCCGGCGCCCATGGTGATGATTACGTTATCGCCTTTTGCTTCTCTTGTCAAAAAAGCGGCGATTTTTTTGAAGCTATCAAGATAAATTACGTTTTTGCGACAACCGGCAAGCCGCTCGGCAAGCAATTCTGAACTTATATTGCCCGGGTCTTTTTCACGCGCGGCGTAGATATCGGCCAAAACCACTATATCGGCGTCTTTAAAGCTTTTCGCGAAATCATCTAAAAGAAATTTCGTTCGGCTGAAAAGATGCGGCTGAAAAACGCAAAATAACTTCTTTTTGCCAAAATATTCCCTAGCCGCTGACAGCGTGGCTTTTATTTCCGTCGGGTGATGTCCGTAATCATCATAAACCGCCGCTCCGGTCTTAGTTTCGCCTCTATATTCAAAACGCCTCCAGACGCCGGCGTAATTTTCTAAAGATTTCTTTGCTGTTCTGGCCGAAACTTTTAAGATTTTCGCCGCCGCGAAAGCCGCTTGCGCGTTATCTAAATTGTGCTCGCCGGGAATTTTAAGTTTAAAATCGCGCGGCGCTTTGGCGTAATCAATTATTTTTGCTTTGACGCTTTTTATCGCCGCGGATATGTGCTTGCCTTTTGGATTGCAAATTAAATAATCATTCGGCTCAAGTTTTCGCGCGAATTCGCTGAAACCTTTTATCACGCCGTTGATAGTGCCGTAATAATCCAAGTGGTCATTATCAATGTTAGTAATAATGATAACTCTCGGATTGATATTCAAAAATGAACGCTTATATTCGCACGCCTCAACAACTAAATAATCACTTTTGCCGGCCACGAAATTGGACTTAACGTCTTTAAGCAGACTTCCGACGATGATGCTGGGCGACAGACCGGCATCCGTTAAAATTTTGCCGATCATGGCAGTGGTGGTAGTTTTGCCGTGCGCTCCGGAAACAGCGATAGTATATTTATCCCGCGAAATAATGCCTAGCATTTCTGGATAGGAAAAAATTGGGATTTTAAGCCGCCGGGCCTCTAAAAGCTCTGGATTATTTTTTGGCGCGGCCGGAGTATAAACCGCCAAATCAGCCCCGCGCGCATTTTTAGCCGCGTGGCCGATTTTGATTTTGGCGCCAAGTTTCGCCAGCGCGTCGGTAATTTCAGACCGCGCCACATCCGAACCGCTCACCTCCTTTCCTTCTTGAAGCATCATTCTCGCGATCGCCGAAACCCCGATGCCGCCAATGCCGATGAAATGTACCTTGCTCATACGCACAAAATATCATATAATTTGCCGTATGTTAACCTATAATGATCTTCGCAGAGGAACTGTCTTTTTGCTTGACGGAGAGCCGTACGAAGTTTTGGAATATGAATTCTTGCGGATGCAGCAAAGAAAGCCGGTTGCTAAAACTAAAATCAAGAATCTGATTAACGGGAAAATTGTCGAACGAAATTTCCATCAAAACGAGACTTTCGAGGAAGCAGAGATGGTAAAACAACCGATTAAGTATCTTTATAATAATCGCGGCCAGTTTTGGTTTTCGGCGATAGAAAATCCGGCTGATAGATTTTCTTTAACCGAGGAAATCGTCGGTTCTTCGGGAAAATTTCTTAAACCCAATAGCGAAGTTGTCGCGATTAAATTCTCCGCCCGAGACGAAGAAAAAATTATCGGCGTTCAAACGCCCATAAAAGCAGATTTAAAAATCAAAGAAGCTCCGCCCGGAGAACGCGGAGATACCGCGACCGGCGGCCGCAAAGCCGCCACTTTAGAAACCGGCGCCATAATTCAAGTCCCTCTTTTTGTAAACACGGGCGATGTTGTCCGTGTTAATACGGAAACCGGCGAATACGTTGAAAGGATTGAAAAAGCCAAAACATAATTTATCATTGTTCATCTTTATGCAATGCTTTATCTAATACTTGCCGCAGATCATCAATATTGATTTTCGGCTTTTCTTTCCTTGGGCCCAAAGGCCGGGATGTCCCTAGGCCTCCAGTGGCTAGGCCTTCGGCCGCCATCCCGGCTTTAGGCCTAGGGACCGGGATTTCGGTCGAGGACCCGGGGAGCGGCTCAAGTGGCTTGACCATTTGCGGCATCCCCTCTCTTCGGTCAGGCTCTCTTCGATCAACTTCCCTTCGGTCAACTCGCTGGTCACGATGATCAAATGACGGCCTATAGCCCGAGGGCTCGGCCCCGTAGGGCCTTTCCCGCCGACGCGCGAAAGACTGCGGCTGACCGCTCAAGGCCCTGGCCAGCGGCTGTTCGTCCCGCCTCATCGCTTTTTCTTCAAAATTTTCGCTACCCGACATCCACTCACGGGAGATTTTTTCTTCCACTTTCTGTCTTGACATAGTGTAACGGCTGCGGCTATTCGCGATAATCGAATCTCTGAAAGACTGCGGCGGCAAAAGATTGGGCTCCAGAGTGGTGGCGGAAAAAGGCCTCGAGGCTATGCCGTCAATCATTAATTTTATATAAATATCGTACTTCGTCAGATTTACCAAATCATTGGCGATAAAATCCGGCTCAAATTCTTTTTCTAAAAACTCGGCGTCTTCGGCGCCAACTCGGAAAAGCGCGATGCTCCCCACATTGCCGAACACCGCCGGCTTAACTTTTTCGCTTAATTGCTCGATGTACTGATTGGCCAAGATTAAACAAAGACGATATTTGCGCGCCTCGGACAAAATAGCGGCAAAAGAATCGGTGGCGAAATTCTGAAACTCATCAACATATAAATAAAAATCTTTCCGTTTCTCCTCCGGCACGTCAACCCGCGACATTGCCGCCTGTTGAAGTTTGGTAATAATCATCGCCCCTAAAAGCGCCGAGTTGTCCTCGCCGATTTTTCCCTTGGCAAGATTAACAATCAAAATTTTCCCCTCATCCATTATTTTCCTCATATTGATCAAGGAATTTGACTGACCCAATATATTTCTTATCAAAGGATTGGTGACAAATTGTCCGACTTTATTTTGAATGGCCGCCGTGGCTTCGGTTTCAAATTTCTGGCTGTAGCGGGAAAACTCGTTGACCCAAAAACTTTTCACTACGGGATCTTTCAAATTATCAACAACTCTTTTGCGATAATCCTTATCAGCCAACATCCGCATAATGCCCAACAAAGTCGAACCCGGATATTCCAATAAAGCCAAAAGGGTGTTGTTCAAAATATACTCCATTCGAGCCGACCAAAGGTCAATCCAAATTTTCTTAAAAACGCCCATAATGCCCGAAGCGACCAAATGGCGGAACTCGGTTCCTACTTGCTCCAAAGGGTTGAAGGCAATCGGATGTTCGATGTCGTGAGGATTGAAATAAACAACGTCGTCAATCCGATTTTCCGGAATAAAATCCAAAATCTTGTCGGCAAATTCGCCGTGAGGATCAACAACCGCCACCCCTCTGCCGGCCAGAATATCGGCAATCACCATATTCTCCAACATAGTGGTTTTGCCCATTCCAGTCTTTCCGATAATATACATATGCCGCCGGCGGTCGTCGGCTTTAATGCCAAATTTAATCTGCTGATTCCTAAAATTAGTTTTCGCGAATATAATTACATCCCGCATAAAGTTAGGTTATAATTTATAAGTTATTCGATAGGCAATCCGGCCGGCGGTTCGCCTTTTTTACTTACTAAATGCCTAAGCATCGGGGCTTCAACGACAATCGAGGGGAAATGATAAAGCGTCGCCAGCTCCTGAACATTCAAAATTGACTTCCTCTTCGGCCACATCAATTTCTGATAAGAATCGTAAAGCCGGCGCTTGCGATACCAAAGCTTTCTTTTTTTAAAAAGTCCTCGGGCAATGGTAAAGGTGCTTGTATTTGGACGAAGACTGTTTAAGTTCTGGGTATTAAACTGATTGAATGTGCTCATCGTAGCGGCTACATTGGAGCGAGTAAAACTGTCACGCTTATCAATATATATGAATCTTATGTTCGTCTGAAACGCGAGCATGCCGATCTTTCTCTCAAGCCCCTCAATGATATCTTTCTCGCCCGGAGTCATTAAAAGCATTCGCGTTTGTTGTTCTTCTCTTTTCGCGTCCTCCGGCCAGACCGGATGTTCAATGGGCGCGATGACCAAATTCCGGAAAAATTGCCAAATTTTTTCTAAAAATCCGGGCGGCGAACCGGGCTTTTTACGGCCGACCAAAGTATCGCGCAGGGCTTCGCCTTTTTTCTTCCAATCATCGCCGGTTGGCCGAATAAAAATTTGAATCCAAAGCGCTTCGTCGTCTTTTAATTTGGACATTACTTCGGTAATGGCGGCAATAGGATCCAGCCGTTTTTCTTTTACGGACGCTTCAAAATATTCATAAGTGCGTATCGGATAAGCGTCATCTTTGGATAAATGATAATCAGTGCCCCAAATGTCATAAACTTCATTGGGCAAAGTTTTGGGCATCAAATTCCGGTAATCTTCGGCCAAATGAATTTCCGCGTTGGGATATTGAGCGTAAATCGCCGATTCAATCAAATTTCGATAAGAGTCCGGCGTGCGAATATAAAAATGCACGCTCCCCGCGTAGCCAACCAATTCAAATGAAATAAAGTCTTCCTGCAAACGTCCTTCCCAATATTTTTGCCAAAATCTAAAACCGTAAGAATAAATGCCGTAGGCGGCCGCGAAGACCTGCTCCATTGCCTTGGGGTCTTTTTCGATCATTGTCGGAATCTTTATTTCCAAAAGCAGCCATTTTTGCGAACGAAGATATCCTATATAAATATAGTACTGCCAAAATTCCCAGAAAATAAAAATCAGCGCCAAGGGCAATAAAAACCACCAGCTTATTGATAAGATGCCTAGAATTTGATTAAAAATACCCCCTAGTATCTCGGTAATCATAACTATTCGCGCTACCGATTAATTATATCAAAGATCGGCAAAGTAGTTAAAAGTTTATAACTTTAAGAACTAGGCCTCTCTCACTGTGTATCTGCCGTCATCAAGGCGGGCGAAATACTTTTTATCGCGAAGATTAAACAAAAGCGTATTTTCTTTAAACGTCCTTTCGGCAGTAACCAGTTTAATCACTTCTTGAGATTTAAGCGGACCATGCTTTTTAAGAAAATGCCCCAGAACTTCTTTGGCCGTGCCCGGAAGCAAACCAAATTCCCGCAATCCATAAGTGCCTCGTCCAACCAAAACAAAACGATCATCTTTGATTAATTCGTTATGAACGGTTTGGAAATGAGTGGCTACTCCTTTTCTTAATTGACCAATTTTGTTTGAAAGTTTAACAAAGTGAAGCGGCCGATTTTCTTTTTTTAACACTAAATAGGCCCAATCGCGAGCGCCTCGCGGATTTACTTCGGAATCAGAATTTAATCCAAAATCCCCGTAAGCGTTGAATTTAAATTTTTTGGAAATTGCAACATAATTAAGTCCGGTCGGATCTTGCGGCGGACGATTGTTATTCTCCAGATTGACGGCTAATCTGTCCAGATACATCCGCGCCTTTCTGCGGTCTGATTCATTAAGATACCAGTGGGCGTAAAAATTTCTCTCGGCCGGCGAATACTTGGCCGCGCCGGTAACTTCCAGCACGAAGCGAGCTTGACGCGAAACCGCGTCCGAAGAGCCGGCGTCAACCAAAACAGGCTGAAGTTTGTTTACAAGATCATCATCCCTCATTAAGCCGCCGACGGATTTCAACCGGTCAGTTACTAATCGGCCGAATTGCTGAACATCATTTCCGGCAAGATTCTTTTTGATCCCCTTAAGGGCCAATGCCTCGATTTGCCTGATCCGCTCTCGGGTAACGCCAAAATCCTCGCCAACCTCGGCTAAGGTGACTTCGGCCTTATTATTTAAGCCATAACGCCTTTCCAGTACCTCCTTTTGATTTGAGGGTAAACCGGCCAAAACGCCACCGACTATTTTATTAAGATTATAATTGTTGTTTTTCATGCCAAGTACATTCTAGCATTATCTCCTCCATAATGTCAATAAGGGGCTGGCAACGAATATGGAAGAGTAGGTTCCCACGATTGTCCCCGTCAAAATCATCAAAATGAAATAAGAAAGCGCAGTCGGGCCAAAAAAGTAAAGCGCGACCAATACAAAAATCAAAGTCAGCGAAGTATTGACGGAACGAGCTATGGTTTCATTGACTCCCTGATTGACCAACGTATTAAAATCCGATTTAGCGGCGCTCGCCAATTTAAGCTTCTCCCTTATCCGATCAAAAACCACGATTGTGTCATGCACCGAAAAACCGATAATCACTAAAAGCGCGACGATAAAATTAGTGTCCACTTCCGCGCCTCGGAACCAACCCAAAAAAGCGTAAAGGCCAACAGGAATAACGGCGTCATGAAACAATGTTACTAAAGTAATTATTCCGTATTTCCAAGACTTAACCGGATAGGAAACTTTTCGAAAAGCAAAAGCTACGTAAGCCGATATGCCCGTCAAGACCAAGATAAAAGCCCAAATAGCGCGGCGCCGTAGCTCATTGCCGATTGATGATCCGATGCTTTCAAATCTTAATTCTTCAATCTGCCCTAATTCCTGTTTTAAAACGTCAAGATATTTCTGGTGGTCTTGTTCGCTAATTTCCTTAACGCGGATCAAAAAACTATTGCTGCTGGTTTCTCTAGTAACGATCGGATCCGTCGCGCCGACTTTGGTTTGGAGAATTCCTTTGAGTTCCTGATTATCAATTTCCTTCTCGACGATCTTGATTTGCCAAAGAGTTCCTCCCGCTAAATCAATCCCCTGCTTCAAACCAAAAACCGCGATGCTGACGATGCTCGCCAAAACTAAAACGCCCGAGAAAGTTAGAAAAATATATTTGTATTTGATAATATCCATACGGACTTTATAAACTTTAACTTCGTGTAAATACCTTCAATAATGTCCTTGTAACTGTGATTGCCGAGAACATGCTCATTATTACGCCAATCAATAAAGCAAGGGCAAAACCCCGAACGAAACTGGAAGTAAAATAGTATAAAATTACCGAGGAAATAATCGTTGTAACATTGGAATCTCGGATTGAAGTCCAAGCTCGATGAAATCCTTCCTCAATAGCGGTTAATTTTGGCAACCCCTTTCGCAGTTCTTCTTTGGTGCGCTCAAAAATCAAAATGTTCGCGTCAATTGCCATGCCGATTGACAAAATAAAGCCGGCGATGCCGGAAAGCGTCATGGTCATAGATACGCCCTTAAATACCGCTAGCGTCAAAACGACATAAATAAAAAGCGCCAACGCGGCAAAAATACCAAGACCCCGATAATAACTTATCATAAAAATCATTATCAATAAGGTGCCAAAGACCCCGGCCCAAATCGCTTTTTTTAAGGAATTAACTCCCAAAGAAGCGCCTATGGTTTGCTGGCTGATCAAAGAAATTGGAGCGGGAAGGGCGCCGGCATTAAACCGTTCTACCAGCTGCCGGGCCTCCTTAACGCTAAACTGGCCGGTAATTTGGGCCTGACCGCCGCTGATTTTTTCCTGAACAGTCGGCATTTCAATCAAGGTATTATCGAGAAAAATTGCCAGCGGCTTGCCTACATTTCGCTCCGTCACTTTTTCAAAAATTTCCGCGCCCTCTTTGTTGAATTCCAAACTCACTTGCGCGCGGCTGGTAATATTATCAAAGGCCAATTTGGCGGCCACGACATGGCGGCCGGTCAATTCCGGCGGAAGAAATTTAGGATTTTCAGCATCGGTTGAATCTACTTCACTAAAAAATAAAAATGGCGTGGAACCGATTTCTTTGATAGCGGCGGAGACGTCTTTAATGCCTGCCAGTTCAACAATCAAACGATTAGACTCCCCGCTTTTGGCCGTAATAACCTGCGGCTCGCTAACGCCGAAAAGATTGACTCGCCGCTCAATCACGTCGCGCAATCCGTTCATTACCGAATCTTGATCTCCGGCAGCTACATCTTTCATGTCCACTTCATATATCAAATGGGCGCCGCCTATTAAGTCCAAGCCCAAACGCCAGGGCAAAAATTTTGCCAAAAGGCCATTGGGATAAACAAACAAACCGGCGGCCGCGGCGAGAACAATGATTAAAAATATTAATGGAAGATTTCTTGAACGCATTGGTTATCAGTTGTTAGTCGTTAGTTACTTGTAATACAACGACTTCTTCGGTTGGATGATTATTTTCATTGACGGCGACATTTTCGATTTTAGAAACAACATCCATTCCCTCAATCACTTTCCCGAAAACAGTATGCTTGCCGTCCAGCCAGGGAGTGGCCTCTGCCGTAACAATAAAAAACTGGCTACCGTTGGTGTTGGGCCCGGCGTTTGCCATAGCCAAAACTCCTTTTACTAATTGATGCTGGTTAATTTCATCTTCAAAAGCATAGCCCGGACCGCCGCGGCCGTCATCAGACCAATCATCGTCCTTGCTGTTCGGGTCGCCGCCCTGAATCATAAAATCTTTCATTACGCGGTGAAATTTAGTGCCGCTATAAAAACCGCTTTGGGCCAGCTTTATAAAATTTTCTACGGTCTTAGGCGCGTCGGCGTTAAAAAACTCTAGTTTTATGTCGCCGAAATTAGTTTTTAAAGTTGCTCTGGCATTGCCGGGGATTGCTTCGGCATCCCGCTCAGAAATTGATAATCCCGGCAAAATATATTTATTGTACAAAAAATAAAAACCGGCGAAGGCCGCGGCCACAATAATTATTGATATTATAAAATTTTTGACGTTGGTCATTTTATCCCGTTAAACCATGAAACGCGAACAACAAATCAACTTTCTTGAATAATATACCAATATAAATTTTACTGCAAGAAAAATAAAAGAAGCAACGCGCGCTTGGCGCGTTGCCCCATGACTACCATCTCCGATGTTTAGAGTTACACTGCCACGAGAGTGACGGCATCACCCATGATGCGGAGAGCGAATAAACAATTAATTCCTGTTATTTACCGGGGTTAAGTGTTCTTTTGTCAAGACAAAGTATTCTTTGCGGTATTTTTGTTTGCCTTTTCGATAAGTTCTTGGGCTGCCTTGGAATCTTTCTTGACTTTGATGGTCTTAACAGCTGATGTTGTCAAGATCGGTCTGACCTTCCTGCGCCGATGAAACTCAAGGTTCATGCCAATACCGATCCAGCCGAGCCTAATCATTGATCCGCCAAAAGTTGAGCCGTTGAGAATGCAGATCTCCGGCTTATCGATATGCGCGCCAGTGCTATTCACAGCAACTAAATGCTCCGCCTTATCAACCAACGCCAACCGATAGATACTTTTTTGGGTATAAACTTCTATCAGTTGATCCGGCTCTACATCTTTAAGCCAAATCCCGCCATCCTTTTCAGACTGCTCAATTAGTTTGACAATCTGCGAGTCAAAATACCGTTCGAAACTACCCATATAGCCGCCTCCTTTCATATAAGCTCTCGGTCGCGTTGCTGGCAGACATCCGATATCCCAAATATTATATTCTCGCCGCAGGCGATCCCGATGAACATCGGGACGGATATCGGATGTCCTAATATTGAGACTTCCGATGTCCGATCGGCTTCCAGCCGATTGCCCTTCGGAAAATTATCAATATTGGGGACATCGGAAGTCAGACAGAGATTTATACGAAAGGAGGTGGCAGCCACCTCCTTTCAAGTTACTACCAAGTATAGTGTGTCAACATTTAACGAATTTTGCAACAACAACAAACAAAAAAACCCGCATTTCTGCCGGCTGACGGATTTACCACTAAGCTATGACGATCTGGTTTGGCATAGCTACTCCGGCGGGAGTCGTTAAAGTATTTTCCCGTTTACGGAAATTATGACCGTTTTTACTGTGGGGAATTGAAGTAATGTTTCTCTAATTTGAGCAATACGCCCAGTCATACTACAACCATCATCATTAGACGCTAAGACGTCATTAAAATCCGCTCTAGCCTCGCCATTCGTAATAGTCAGAGAATTTAATTTAGCGCCAACTGGGATATTACTACTAAATTGCAACATTTTTTTATCCGGCCCTTCTAATAATTTATTAATGGCTGCGGTAGCGACTTTTTCTGTTTTAGGAATAATCTTGGGCATTACTATTAAGGCGTTACATTCATCGGGCGCCTGTATAAGTTTTTTATACCACGTAAACCATGTTTTGTTGATAAAATAAACTTTAATTTCTACATTTTCATCTGTAATAGTAAAAGAAACCTCGTTGCTTTTTTCTGGAATACGCTTCGCATAAACTTTATAAACACCCGGTGTTATTTTTTTTGTCTCGCAGGCGTGTAGTTCTCCAGAATAACTTCCTATTGTTAAATTGCCCAAGCAGTATGATCGTAAGGTGAAGGTGATGCAGTCCTTTTCGGGTACTTGTTTTTCATCACAAGAACGTTCGCCCCATTTTGATGAAACATCTTGTGGTATTTCTAGGCCATCATTCCTTACAAAGTTGACGTCAAAATCGGTTTCAAAACCGGCAAGATTACGCCCCTCAATTCTTACTTTGGTGCCAATTGGACCAGAGACGGGGGAAATAGAGGTGATAACTGGCAACCCATTAACCCCATCTACATAGGGCGCAACGTTTTCAATTATCGATTCTTGTGTGATTGGTAGTTCGATTGTTTTATTTTCGACTGGCTCGGGTAATTTTTTGACTAAAGTCATGTATCCAGTTATTCCGATAAATAAAACAATAATAGATATTAAAGCTATTTTCAGGTTATTGGTCATAATGGTTTTAATTGATTTATCGCTTGTCTAGACACTTATTAATACAATTGAAGTCTGTGCCCCCACTAGGAATCCCGCACTTTGGTCTATTGTAATCACTATCGTGCCCCCACTAGGAATCGAACCTAGGTCAACTGCTTAAAAGGCAGCTGCTCTACCATTGAGCTATGGGGGCGCGGTTACTATTATAAATTATAATAAATCAGGCACAAAAGCAAAAGCAAAAGCCAACTGCGCGAGTTGGCTTTTATTTGATTCAATTTGTTTACCAGAACAAATTAAGATTTATTTAAAACTACCAAGTCCTTATCTTTTACATAGGTGATGAGGTTTTCCTCGTGGGTGGCGCCTTGGAAAATCCCAAGAATATCACGAAGGTCGGCTCCCCATACTAAATACCCGCGGCGAGCAAGAATGAAATAAAGCTTTTCGCCTTGAATTTGTCCACCGTGTTCTTCGAGAATCTGCTTCAAGATATCCCAAGTCAAATAGCCAGGCGATTTTCCATCGCGCTCTTTCATGACCCCTCCTGAGCATATCTAAAATGAACTAAATAAAGATTATCAGCTTTCATGGCTATTTGCAACAGATTGTGATAATTTCTTTATAGTCTTTCAAAAACGATAGGTGAAAAATGGCCGCGACCAAGCGCTACAGAGTCTTTTATTTATTGCTTATTTACGATTCGAGCGGCGAGTGTCAAAAAAACAAAATACGCCAAGACGTTAACGCGGAATCGCCGGAAGAAGCCATCGCAAAAGTCAAACAAGAACTGGCAAATATCGCGGATCGCGAAACTTTAGATTTAGGGATAAGCCCTTATGATTTCCAAGACTTTCGCGTTCTACGCATTGCCTAAGCCCGCCTAACCGGGCTTTATTTTTTAACTCTGATATAATTTAATTATGCCGCCAACAAATATGAAACTTACGGGGCTTTCGGTTGTCGCAACCGCGGCGGCGCTGTTTTTCGGCTATGCCGTTTTCATATTTAGTCCGCTAAATTTCAAATCTTTGGCGCTGTTGATCGCCGGAGTAATTTTATTTTTAATAATTTTTATCTTTCAAGCTCTGCTTATCAGAAATCTTTATGTTCAGGCGGGTGTTTGCTTTCTTGAAATGATTGCGATTATAACCCCCTTTTACAAATCCCTGTCTTTATTAACAATCTCCGCGGCTGCCGCCGTATTTTTTATGTTATTCACGGCTGGCCTTAACGCTAGACGACGTGAAAAAAATACTTTGAAAATAGATTTTCCTTTGATGAGCAAACCCACCGTTAGCCAAGCCGCGACAGCTTTGATTTTGTTTGGCGTAGCGATTTACGCGGCGTCTTTAAGTTTTCAGGATGTGGTAAATTTCGTGATTAAATCCGGCGAACCGATTCTCCAAAATTTTACAACCCAATTTATGCCGATAGTCCCAAAAGCGACATTCGCGCAGGCTCAAAATTTAATTTCATCCAAGCTGATGGAATTGCCCGAAAACATCAAAAAATATATAATTTTGGGTTTCGGCGTGACGGCTTTTTTCACAATTAAATCGTTGTTCTTCATAATAAATTGGCTAGTCGCAATTTTTTCATCTTTTATCTACAAAATATTATTGGCAACGAAATTTATTAAGGTTGTCCCGGAAGAAACTACAAAAGAAACAATTAGTTTTTAGTTTCAAGGATTTGTCATCGCCTTCCTTTGTTCGCGGCGATAGCGCTGAAAATAATTCGGATGTGCCTTTTGTAAGGCTTTCGGATACATAAATTTGATATTCTGGCGATGGTTTACTATAGTTACTCTAGAACATAACGTCGCAGTCCTTTGTAAATGGAGGTCCCGATGAGTAGCAACGATGATGAACGAATTCTGAATGAATTCAAAAACATCATTCTTCCTCCTCTTGTTTCCGCGTTAGAAAAAGTGAGCGCGGAATTAGCGGCTGGTCCAATCGACAATTTTAGAATCGCGGCAAACTTTTTGATACAAAAAGCGCTTGAAGGACTTATGAGGGCCGCGCAAACGCAAAAACTCAATGACATTAATGATCGCGTCAGGAGCATAGCCACCGCCTGTATAATTTTCGAACTGAATTCAGCGCTTCCGATTGACCATCCTTATATCACGGCTCTGCTTGATATCAAAAAAGAGCCGGGAGGTCTTCATTTTATCTGTCTCCGACGGAAACTAATTCCCGGAATGCACGACTGTTTAAGCCGGAATCTTGTACCAATTCTCTTCGTTGATAGCAGAGAAGAATTTGAAAGCGGAAGAATTAAAATTACCGACGTACGATTTCCAAACGCGGATCAAGACCTCCTTTCGTAAACGGAAATGCCAACCCAAAAGGTTGGCATTTAAATTAGGCTTTTTTTCAACAACATCCTTACATTCTCAAGTTTGTAAGGATATTGTTATTGCCCGTGGCATTTTTTACATTTTTTCCCGCAATCCCCGCAATGTCCCCCATACTTCCAATTGCCGCGCCCATTGTTCCAAGTAATGCCAATCCAAATTTTCACCCGATATTTTAATAATTGATTCCACGTCTTCCAATTGGCGAGAGGATAATGATTCTTGATACCAAAGCAATTTGCTTAAAATAAGATCTTCTGGAGATATAAAATAAACTTTTTGGCCGCTGATAGTTTTAGATTTACGGCGTTGAAATTTCAGCCGTGTAAATTCATCGTCCGGACCGACTATAAAATCAATTTTCAGGCCGGTGCTCGCATCAATGAAATTAAATTCCCGCTTTGATTTGATCGCCTGTCTTGCCATGTCCTCGTCTATATAACTGGCCTTGGAAAGCGCGCGCAATGCTTTAATTAAATCATTTACCTGCCGCTCAATCAATTGAATCACGATATCTATATCAAAAGTAGCGCGCGGCCGTCCCCATACGGAAACCGCGAAACCGCCGGTAACAAAATACCTGATTTTCAACTTTTCCAAGACAGCGGCTATATTAACGAGAAGCTCTTCCGGACTTTCTATTTTCATTAAGTTGATTGAGCTTTACGCAGAGAGCTGATACCGCTCCGGTTAATTGAATCTTTTTCTCCGCGGGCATTTTTCGGAAAATTTCATCCTGAATATCCTGCGTGGATTTTTTATGGGTCTTTTTCATAATTTTATTATATCACGCGACTATTTCCTATAGCGCTTCGCCCCATGCCCCGTGGCACCCTTTTATACTTCTTACCAACAACATCCTTACATTCTCAAGTTTGTAAGGATGTTTTTATTTCTCATGACGCTTTTTACGATTCTTCTTTTAGTTGCTCCAGCAATTTTTTGGCTTTTTCGCTAAGTTTTTTTGGAGTTTTGATTTCAAGTTCAACTAATAACCTGCCCCGCTTGCCCTGAACCATGCCAAAAGGTCCGTAACTGCCGAGCCGCGGCATACCCCCTCCGACAATAATTATTTTATCCTTTAGGTTAAAACCCTTGGGAATTTCAACATCAATTTCCTTGCCGTCGATAGTCGCGATTTTTATTTTTTTATCCAATAAAACATCGATTAAGTTCACTTCCTTTTGAACAATTAAATCATCCTCGAGCCGCTTAAACACCGGATGCGGTTTTATTTTGACGCGAAGATAAAGATCGCCAGCCGCGGCGCCTCGCTCCCCTTTTTCGCCGGCTTTAGGAATTTTTATCAGTTGACCGTCATGAACGCCGGCAACAATATCCACGCCCACTTTATTTTCGCCGGTTACTCTCCCCAATCCGGAACAGGCGCCACAAGTTTTGTTGGGTAATTGCCCGACGCCCTTACACTGACCGCAAGCGCGAATCTGCGAAAAACTGCCGAAAATAGTACTGCGTGATTCTCTAATTTCTCCTTGGCCGCCGCACATCAAACAATTTTTAAAACCCTCGTTGGGAAAATAACCCAATCCCGAACATTTTTGGCAGGCAATTAAAGTCTTGTATTTTATTTCTTTGTGGACGCCGGCGAACACTTCTTCCAAAGTAATTTCCTGAACTAATTCAAGATCCGAACCGCGCGTGTAGCTTTTTCTTTTCTGTCTCACTCCCATTCCCTCAAAAAAAGCGTCAAAAATATCGCCGATATTGCCCATATCTTCGAAATTACGGGAATCCCAGCCGGAAGCCGATCCGTCTCCGGCGGAAAAACCTCCAAAATCCCGACCGGAGAATGGCCCGCCTTGGCCGAATGGACTATCCCCGCCTCCGGCGGAAAACACCCGCCCGAATCTGTCATATTGCGCCCGCTTTTCTTTATTGGAAAGCACTTGATAGGCCTCGTTGATTTCTTTAAATTTTTTTTCGTCGCCGCCTTTCTTATCCGGATGATGCTGATGCGCCAATTTACGATAAGCTTTCTTAATATCGTCTTCCTGGGCGTCTCTAGAAACACCTAGTATGTGGTAATAATCTTTGCTCATAATATATAATTATGCCTCTTTTTTATCTTCTTTATCTTCGCTTCCAGATTTATACATCTCTTTTCCGATTTTTTGCAGCTCGGCTGAAAGTTCGGAAATCGCCGATTTTATCGCGCTTAAGTCCTGCCCGTCTTTTACCGATTTTAACGCGTCAACTTTTTTATTTACCGCTTCCTTGATATCTGCCGGAACTTTACCTTGCCCTGAGCCCGTCGAAGGGTCCGCGGCGTCTTTCAAGGATTTTTCAGTTGCGTAAATCAAATTCTCCGCTTGATTGCGAGCCTCAACTAATTCCTTTTTGCGGCGATCTTCATCGGCATGAACAACCGCTTCTTGTTTTAATTTCTCCACCTCCTCTTTTGATAAGGCAGTGGTGGCTTCAACTCGCACCGACTGGCTTCGATTGGTCGCCTTATCTTTGGCCGAAACATTCAAAATGCCATTAGCGTCTATGTCAAAAATAACTTCAACTTGCGGCATGCCTCGCGGCGCCGGAGGAAGGCCGTCCAGCATAAATCGCGCCAAGGTTTTGTTGTCAGACGCCATTTCCCGCTCTCCCTGTAAAACATGGATTTCCACCGAAGTTTGATTATCGGCGGCGGTTGAAAAAACTTGAGACTTCGCCGTCGGGATCGTGGTATTTTTTTCTATCAATTTGGTAAATACGCCGCCCAAAGTTTCAATGCCCAAAGAAAGCGGCGTAACATCCAAAAGCAAAATGTCTTTTACTTCTCCTTGCAATATGCCGGCTTGAATCGCCGCGCCCAGCGCCACCACTTCGTCCGGATTAAGATTTTTATGCGGTTCTTTGCCGAAATATTTTTTAACCGCGTCCTGCATTGCCGGCATTCTGGTTTGTCCGCCGACTAAAATAATCTCGTTAATGTCTTTTACGGCAAAACTGGCCTCTTTAATGGTCTGATCTAAAATCTTAACGGAATGATTAATTAAATCGCCTACTAATTCCTCCAATTTAGAGCGGTTGAATTTCATCAAAAAATGTCTCGGTCCGGCGGCGTCCGAAGTTATGTAGGGCAAGTTAATCTCCGTCTCAAAAGCCGTGGAAAGTTCGTGTTTGGCTCGCTCTGCCGCTTCTTTCAAGCGCTGCAGCGCGAGCGCGTCCTTCGCGAGATCAACGCCTTCCAACTTTTTATATTCATTTACCAGATATTCAATAATTTTTTTATCAAAATCGTCGCCTCCCAAATGAGTGTCGCCGCCGGTGGCTTTTACTTCCACCGTGTCATCGCCGACTTCCAAAACTGAAACATCAAAAGTGCCGCCGCCAAAATCATAAACAACTATCCGTTCATCTTTTTTCTTATTCAAGCCATAGGCAAGCGCCGCGGCAGTCGGCTCGTTTAAAATCCTCCTGACTTTAAGACCGGCGATTTCTCCGGCAGTTTTAGTGGCCTGCCGCTGACTGTCATCAAAATAAGCCGGCACCGTGATAACCGCCTCTTCTATTTTTTCGCCAAGTTTAGCTTCGGCGTCGGTTTTTAATTTTGCCAAAATCATCGCCGAAATTTCTTCCGGCTTGTACCACTTATCGCCTCCGCCCGGAACGCCCATTTTCACCTCCACGCCGCCAGTTGAAGATTCACGAATATCATAAGGCAGCCACTTTTTATCGTGCTGAACTTCTTTGTCCGTGAATTTGCGGCCAATCAGACGCTTAACGGAAAAAATGGTGTTTTTCGGATTAGTAATCGCCTGACGTTTCGCCAAAAGCCCGACTAATTTTTCACCTGATTTGCTAACCGCCGCTATGGAAGGAGTAATTCTCATTCCTTCGGCATTTTCTAAAATGCGCGGCGCGCCTCCCTCTATAATGGCGGTCTCCGAATAAGTTGTGCCTAAATCAATGCCTATAATTTTGCTCATGTTTTTAATACTTCACCAATATACGAATCAAGCGCGAATATACTAATATAATAAATTCGTATATTTGTATATTGGCGCTGGATTAGCCATATTAGTGGAGTTTATTTACTTTTTGTTATTTTTACTCTTGCTGGCCTAATAACTCGACCATTTAATGAATATCCTCGTTCGACTTCTTCAATAATGGTTCCGACCGGCTTATCCGATTCCACTTCGCTGATCGCTTCGTGTAGCGTCGGGTCAAATTTTTGACCGACTGGAATCATTATTTTCTCTAATCCTCGTTTTCGCAGAACATCCTCCAATTGATTGCGGATAAGATATATTCCTTTTTCCACCTCTTTTCCTAAAACAACGATAGCCAAATCAAAACTATCCAAAACCGTAATTAAATCTCGAACCAAATCCCAATTAGCAAATTTAATCGCCTCTTCAAAACGTTTCGCCTCGTCTTTTTGATAATTTATGAAATCGGCTTTGGCTCTTTTCCAGCCGTTCAAATACTCATCTTTTTCAACTTCGCACTTCTTCAATTTTTCGACGAGTTTCTTCGCCTCGTCAACTTCTTCTAATTTTTTAACTTCTTCTTGGTTAGACATCGCACAATTTTTTTCTTAATGCCCTGAAGGTCGCGATATTTTTTTTATAATCCATCCTCTTTGATCCGACGGCCATCAGCAAAAACCGGCCGCTGCCGTTATCAATCTCGTAACAATCGGCTATTACTGCTAAATGCCGACTGCGAGTAACAGGACTTTTTTTACCGATAAAAACCGCCGGCGCCATATTTAGACGCTCCGCGAATCTTTTCAACTTTCGCGCCCTTTCCTCTATATCTTCAAAATCTTTTGCCACCTCGTAGAAATCCGCCTTAGAATTCAAATCTAAGCTCGCAAAAAGATTATCCAAGCCGCTTTTGTACACGCCATTTTCCGAAAACTGGTAGCCAATAGTCAGCAATCGCAGTTGATCGGAAAAATCCCGGATAAAATCGTCTAACGCGCCTTCCAAAAAATTATCCGCTAAATTCTCCAAAAGGTTTACCGTTTGGGACGCTCGATCCGGCAATTCGTTAACCAATTGGTTAACAAAAAATTCGTAACCTCTGTCTGTCGGCACTCGCCCGCCGGAAGTATGCGGTTGCGTCAAAAAACCATCCTCGGTTAAATGATTCAGTTCTGCTCGAATTGTCGCCGGCTTAACGCCAAAATCGCCTTTTTCAAAAAGCAATTCCGAGCTCACCGGCTTTCCAAAGCGTATAAACTCTTTTATTGCCGATTCTAAAACTGTCGCGGTTCTCTGACGCATTATCCAAAGCATAGAAGATTGGCACTCTCCTGTCAAGAGTGCCAAATTTTAACATGCACACTTTCGATTAGTTTGATTTTTAACGATTGAATGCGAGGTGTTTATTTCTGCTCACTACTATCTTGTAAGATAGTGATAAGATGGCGATGTTTGGAGTATTTGTTTATGTTTACTACTATCTCACGAGATAGTGGTGGATGCGAAATAATATGATTTCACGTGATAGCGATGTACAATTAGCGCGAAAAATCCGCTGCGTTTATTGTCCAGGTTCAAACACATAGGTAACACCTATGTAGTGAACCAGGACGAGCAGAGCCCTTGACAAACCTATTAGGTGTGCTATACTATTATTTAGTGCATTCAAGGATTTGAGGGCCCCTTTTTGGAGACAGCGATGAAAGGCTGGAAGGCAACAAAACATCGTAGCCATGTCGGCGCGCGTCGTATTTACAAAAGCCGTTGGCTCGAAGATTGGCTTGAGAGAAGGACCAAAAAACTGCGCATAGAGTTGGGAATTTCCCAACCCAGGAATGGCTCAAATAAGAAGTGAAAGACTGGCGAATAGCCGGTCTTCTTTTTTTTGCGTGACATCTACTGATTTGCGATGTTGCTAGGGGGCACTATCATATATGATAGCACTGGCGACCCAACGAGGTTAAACCTCGATAGAATTAAAATTCAGTTGACGAATTATTACCAATCTAGTATACTAATCTAAACCTGAGGCATACTCAGGCAGTCCTTTGAAAGGAGAAAAAACAACATCCGAATAGCGGTATCCGAATGCCTTACAAAAGGCACATCCAAATAATCTTGTCCCCTTTTTGTAGATTCGGATTATTATTTGTAGTTTTGGATCGGTCACTAACAAAAGGCCCATCCGAATGAACATAAAATAGACAAGAGTTAGTTAGTTGATAGCTTCAGGAAGCCTGAACAGAAAGACAGAAAGGAGGACGCCATGGGATGGTTCGTCAGCGTCGGTCTGGCTCTTGCGGTAATGGTGGTCGCGGCGCTGATTGGTAAATCGCTCCGCCGCAATTCTGGACGCGAGGAGCGAACCGCCGGCCGAGTTTTAACAATTGCCGGTCCGCTTGTATGTTTGGTATGGATTGGCCTGCATACGGGTCGCAATATGATCCATCAGGTGCCGGCTGGCAATATGGGAGTAGTTTATAAATTCGGCGCTATCCGAGGACAAATCAGCGAAGGACTTCAAACCGTAGCGCCTTGGTGTAGCGTCAAAATCCAAACAATTCAAGTTGAACGCCATGTCTTTCAAAATATGGAAGCCTTTAGCCAAGAAACTCAAGACGTTTTTGTGAGGGCAACGTTAAATATCAGGGTGTCTCCGGACGCGATTCAAGAACTCTATCGAACTATCGGCCCCAATTACTTTCAAGTCCTTGTAGAATCTCGAGTTGCTCAAAACTTCAAAGATGAGATTGTAAAATACAAAAGCGTGGACATTGCTCCCAACCGCGAACCTATCAGGCAAGCCGTCAGAGGACGCCTTGAAGGAGAACTTTCTCGATATTCCATTGAGGTGGTTGACCTGCTTTTGGACAACGTGGATTTCCGTCCAGAATTCAAATCCGCGATTGAAGCTAAGCAGATCGCCACTCAGCGCGCGCTTGAAGAAGAGCAAAAAGTGCTAGTTGAGCGGCATCGCGCCGAACAAGCAGTTGAAAGGGCGCGCGGCGAAGGCCAGGCGCTTTTGGAAGTTGCCACAAAGCAAGCCGAAGCCAATGCTCTACTCTCGGCCTCGCTTACTCCGCAACTTGTGCAATACTCGCTGATCCAGAAACTCGGCGATAAGATTCAGGTTATGATTTTGCCGTCAGGGCAAAACTTTATTTTGGACGCGAATATGCTAAGACAAACCCAAGATCAGGACGAAGATAACCGATAAAAATCGCAGCCCGTTTCG